>BNJV01003050.1_pt1 | contig 144657 bp, 151 predicted proteins | sample 8540591 | NCBI WGS metagenome assembly BNJV01 (sample SAMD00202457, study PRJDB9452) | human saliva metagenome | host: Homo sapiens
GTAGGGCGTAATGGACATTTGGTAGGCTGAAAAACTCTTGGAATTCTTTTATTTACTACCTTTGCAGCATTTGAAAATGCTATGAATAAAAAACTGTATCTTCTGTAATAGCTTAAATGTTAAAAAGAATGGGTATCGACGTTCTGTTCAGATGTATTCCTGCAAGGATTGTGGTAGACAATTTCAAGGTGGTCTGCGTATAAATAATATGGTTCTTCCGTTAAATGCGTAGATTGTTAATAGAATGAGATTAATCCACATAAACGGAATAATTACCCCCATTTAGATGGTTTTATAAAGGGGGATAAACTATATGATAAACGTAATTAGCTGCGATATCGATCTGTCTTCTACAAACAACTTATTCCCCCATTAGTTGAAGTTTGTAAACTATTTTCATGTGTTTCAAAGCCAACACATGCTCTTTTGGCTTCTAAAAGACGCCCAATTGACTTGCAAAAGGTGCCCTTTAAGACCCTTACTAACGCCCTTTTGGAGTCCAACTAATCAAAGAAAATGAAGTAAAATCGAAGTTGGTGTAAACTGACTGATAATAAGCAGGAAACGGAACAATTTGCATAAAACTGCCTCTTTCAAAAAGGGCAGCAATATGCAGATTTAGGCAGAAGTTCAGTTACCAGAACGTTACCCGATTCTAGCATAGGTAACGATGGAGTAATATTCGGTAACTGAATTATTTTCGCTCGTGTGGCTGTTGCTTCGGTCGGCAGTTTTCTGCGTAAGTGAGGAACGCTTTAATTCGGGTAACTTTGCCCACAGAAATTAAAGCGTATGAAACAAGGAAAAATGAAGGTGTTGCTCTACCTCAAAAAGAGCGGTCTTGACAAGTCGGGCAAAGCCCCGATTATGGGGCGGATAACCATCGACCGTTCCATTGCCCAGTTCAGTTGCAAACTCTCCTGCAATCCCGATTTGTGGAATCCCCGTGAGAGCCGAATGGACGGAAAGAGCCGTGAGGCGGTGGAAGTGAACAGCAGGTTGGAAAACCTGTTGCTGTCCGTTCAGTCTGCTTATCAGTCCCTGCTCTCCAAAGGATGCCCGTTTGACGCAACCGATGTGAAGGAGCAGTTTCAGGGCAGCGTGCAGACACGGTGCATGCTCATCGAAAGGCTGGACATACTCATCAAGGAAAAAGAAAACCATGTAGGTATAGACATCAAGGAAGGAGCCATACACGGCTACCACTCCACCCGGATACATTTACAGAAGTTTATTCAACGGAAGTACAAGGTTTCGGACTTGGCATTCTCGCAACTTACAGAGGATTTTATCCATGAGTTCCAGCAGTATTTCTTAGGTGAGTGTGGTTTTCAGGAAAGCACGTTCTATAATGTAGCCACGCATTTGAAGACGGTATGCAGATTGGCATACCGTGAGGGATTGGCAGACACGCTCCTTTTTGACAAGGTTAAGATATCAAAGGGCAACAAGAAACTCCCCAAGGCACTCGACAAGGAAGCGTTGGAAAAGCTGAAGGCTCTCTGCTTTGAGGATTTGGAGGAAGAAATGGAAACGGCAAGGGACATATTCCTCTTTGCCTGCTATGTTGGTGCAGCCTATTGCGACCTGATGGAACTGAGCAAGTCCCACCTTGTCCGTGATGATGAAGGCAAAATGTGGCTGAAATTCAACCGCCACAAGACAGGCGTACCCTGCCGTATCAAGTTATTGCCCGAAGCCATTAGGCTGATAGAGAGGTTTCACTGCGATGAAAGGGAAACACTGCTTCCCTATATCAAGTACAAGAGCTATCAGACCTGTCTGAAAGCCCTGCGGCTTCGTGCAGGCATATCGTTTCCATTTACCACTCATACCGCAAGGCACACCTTTGCAACACTCATCACGCTTGAACAGGGTGTGCCTATTGAAACGGTAAGCAAGATGCTGGGACATTCCAACATAAGCATGACGGAACGCTATGCCAAGTAACTCCACTGAAACTTTTTGAGGAGTTCGACCTTTTCCTCTCTTTTACAGGTGATATGCAGCTGACTATCTAACGATAAAGTCTCATCATCTTATTTTTTTTCATCCAATCAATCAAAACATTAAAGCATCAAGACAATGAGAAGTACATTCAAGATAATGTTCTATATCAACAGACAGAAAATTAAGGCAGATGGCAATACCGCCATTCTATGCCGTATCACCATAGACGGAAAAAGCACATCCATTACCACGGGCGAAGAATGCAATCCCTCCGAGTGGAACACCAAGCAGGGCTTGACGACAGACAGGAAAACCAATCAAAGACTCCATGAGTTCAGGGAAATTGTGGAAAGACCTATCAGGATATACTGACAAGGGACGGAGTGGTAAGTGCTGAACTTATCAAGAACCACCTGCAAGGCATAACAGAGAATCCGTCAACCCTCCTTGCCATGAGCAGGGCGGAGCTGCAAGCACTCAAGGAAAGCGTTGGAAAGTCAAGGGCGGAGGGAACTTATCTGAATCTGTCCCATTCTGACAAGAACCTCCGTGAGTTTGTGGAAGATAAAGGATTGCAGGACATATCCATTTCCACCATTACGGAGGACTTGTTTGAGGAATATCGCTTCTTTCTCAAAAAGCGCGGATTAAAGGGAACGACCATCAACAACTATCTCTGCTGGCTGAGCAGGCTGATGTTCCGTGCGGTCAGCAAGAGGATTATTCGCTGCAATCCTTTTGAGCATGCCAAGTATGAGAAAGAAGAAAAGAAGATACGCTTCCTGCAAAAGAGTGAAGTTGCTAAACTTGCGACAATGAAAATGAATGACAGCGAGGCGGAATTGGCAAGGCTGATGTTCGTCTTTTCCTGTCTTACGGGACTGGCAATCGCTGATATGGAAACTCTGCAATATGGGCATATCCAAACGGCAGCGGGCGGGAGGAAGTATATCCGAAAGGAACGTCAAAAGACAAAGGTGGAGTTCGTTGTGCCGCTGCATCCAATAGCGGAGGCCATTATCCGCCATTGTTGGGAAGAACAGGAGGGAAACGAAGAACTGCAGACGGTGAAAGAAAAAGGCGACAGCCTTGTCTTCCCCCGTAGTTGCAGCCGTAGCGTAATGGGCAAGAACCTGTGCATTGTGGGCAAGGCTTGCGGTATCAGAGAACGGTTGTCCTATCATATGGCAAGGCACACTTTCGGTACAATGAGTTTAAGTGCAGGAATACCCATTGAGAGCATTGCCAAGATGATGGGGCACGCCTCCATATCAAGCACGCAGATTTACGCGCAGGTGACGGACAGGAAGATTTCGGAGGATATGGACAGGCTCATTGCCAAGCAATCTGCAAAAGAGAAAGAAATTGCGGAGAGAGAGGCTTGTGAACCAAACTTTCGGATCTCTTTGCAACCTGTAAAATGGAGGAAACGGCATGAAAGCAAGCAATAATTCAAAGAGCAAAAAAATAGCACGTACAATCATCGCAGTTACTTTTGATTGGGGGAGTAATATGCAGGTTGTCCACAAGGGTAAAGGCGAGATTGCCATGACGGAGGGAGAACTTGCGAGGTTCTTCGGTGTGACGTGGAGAAAACTCAATCATAGGCTTCAAGCGATAATAAAATCTTCCAACTTGCATCCCGATGAAAGGGGTGCAGGCCAAGAAGAAGTTATCAATGGTAGAGAGTGTGTTGGTTATGCATCACTTTATCCGCTCTCAACAATCATTGCCCTGTCCTTTCTATTGGACAGCATGGAAGCGCATTTATTCAGAAAGTACATCAGTAGAAGATTGCAGACAGAGTCTGCCATTGTAACGCCAATCTTCCTGTTAGGCAATACCAAGAACTAATGAATATATTTCCTTTTTCTTTCACCGATTATATCTTACTACATTACTACAATAAGAGTTAAAAGCGGTGAAAGAGAAAGGATAACGTGTAGTTGGCTGCTCAAAATAATTGTACTACGCAGTAACTACATTTGCCTTTCTTCTTTCACTGCTTCATTACGGTTAAAAAGGGAATTATATGCTATTTGTTATTTGCTTGACTATCCTCTGGAGCACGCTTTCATTGCTTATAAGTATAGATGCCGTGCCCACCATTCCGCTGATAATTTTATACCTGCAATCCGTTATCCTTACCTGTGCCGTGAATACGCTGCCTTCTGCCGTTTGTCGGGGCGTATGCGATGTGGCTGTTATTACACCATTTGCAACTCCGTATGTTTCTGCATCGTAACCCTCAACTTCGATGTTCGCTGTCATTCCTCTTGCTATCGTATTCACGTATTTATAGGGAACGGTTATTGTGCCTTGATGGGCATTTGTCATCTGCACCTTTGCACTGATGGTTTCGGGATAAGGTATAAAATATGCGCCCACCAATAGTCCCAATATCACAATGGTGATTATCGTGATACCATAACGGACAATCCTTGACGGTATCTCGCCAATGATATGCCTTACTTTCTCGCTGCGGAGTTCTATCTCGTTGTCTGCCATAATATTCCTTTCTGCTGTTAGTTGCCCTAATTCTAACTGATTTTTTACGAGGTTATAGTATGCACCCCGCTTTGCTGTGAGTGCTTCGTGGTTGCCAATTTCTACCACCTTGCCTTTATCCAATACCACTATCTGATCAGCATTCTTCACCGTACTTAGGCGGTGTGCCACGATAACCACCGTCTTGCCTTTGTAGAACTCATCAAGATGTTCTACTATCATACGCTCATTGTTGGCATCGAGCGAGTTGGTGGCTTCGTCAAGAAAGATATAGTCGGGATTCTTATACACTGCCCTTGCTATCAGGATACGCTGTTTCTGTCCTTGACTCAAACCAACGCCATCGCGACCGATCTTAGTGTTGTATTTTAAGGGCAGTCCCATTGCATAGTCATGAATACAAGCTATTTCAGCAGCTTTCTGCAATCGCTCCTTGTCAATCTCGCCGTCATCTACGGCAATGTTCCTGCTATACTCTCGGAGAATATCACACCGTCTTGCATCACCACGCCACATTGCCTGCGCCACCATTTCTTATTAAGTGCGTTTACATCTGTTCCGCCAATAGTTATTTGACCTCCCAATACGGGGTAATAGCCTAACATGAGTTTGATGAGCGTTGTTTTACCGCTGCCCGATGCGCCCACAATGGCTGTTACCTTACCTTTGGGGATAGTGAGACTAACATCATCTATAATAGTTTTCAGTGCGTGAGGGTCGTATTTGAAGTTTACGTTTTCAAGGTCTATGCCTTCGTTTTTTCTTCTTTCACTGCTGTTTCCAATCCTTGCTTTCCGTTCTCATCATCCATACGGTGGATTTCATTGATACGTTCAAGGCTTATCTTTACATCCTGCACCGAATAGAAGAAACTCATCAACTGCTCGACAGGTGAGTTGAGTTGCCCAATGATATACTGCACGGCAAGCATCATACCCAGCGTGAGTTGTCCATGAATGACGGCTGTTGCTGCGACCACCGTGATGACGATGTTTTTTTCAGTTCATTGATGAAGATGCTGCCTGCCTCTTGTGTCTGTTGGAGTTTCAACGATTTCATCTGCACTCCAAAGAGGTCTGCCTGCACGTCCTCCCATTCCCAGCGTCTGCGCTGCTCGCAGTCTTGGAGCTTTATCTCCTGCATGGAGGTGATAAACTCGTAGGTCTTGTTGTTGTTGATGGCTTGCTGCTCAAAGAGTTCGTAGTCAAGTACCTTTCTGCGCCTGAGGAAGAGTGCAAGCCAACCGCCATAAAGCAGACTGCCGAGCATGAAGATGGCAAAGACGAGCCAATTATAGGATAGCAGTACGATGCTGAACACCACAAAGGTGAAGAGTGAGAACACGATACTGAGCGTCTGTTGCGTCAGAAACGTGTTCACCCTACTGTGGTCGCCCATACGCTGCATGAGGTCGCCCATCAGTTTGGTATCGAAGAATGACATCGGCAGCTTTAAGAGCTTGATGAAGAAGTCGCTTACCAATGAGATGTTGATGCGCAGCGAGATGTGCAGCAACAGCCAACGGCGAATAAAGTCGATGGCAGTACGGCTCACGGTAAGCATCAGTTGTCCTAAGAGTATCAGCCATATAAAACCGATATTCTGGTTTTTGATGCCCACATCCACGATAGACTGGGTGAGGAAAGGCAGAATAAGCTGTAACAAACTGCCCACGAGCAAACCTAAGACAATCTGCCCGAAGTACTTGCGATATTGCTTGATGTAGCCAAAGAGGAATCTGAACGAGCGTTCCTCTGTTGGCTGTTCCTCCATCTGCTTTTCATAAAATGCTGGTGTGGGTTCCCAAGAACATGACTATTCCTTTCTCCTCACCGTCCGATTGAGTGCTGACCCAATGCTTCTTAAATACTTCGAGGTCGTATTTTACATGCCCTTTTGCAGGGTCTGCAATGTAGAATCCGTTCTTTTTAACTTTGTATAGTACAACAAAATGATTTTGGTTCCAATGGAGTAAGCAAGGATAATTTATGTCTTTTATTTGATACAAGCTTGCTTTTTCCACATAGCACATCAAAACCTAAGGCTTCTGCCAATTGTTTTAAAGCCTGCATTGAAACACCCTCATTGGTTATAGTACAGGTATTTGATAGAGTTTCAAATGAACACTTTCTACCATAATACTTACAGACCATAGCCATGCAGGCAATCCCACACTGCATGGCGTCATGTTGCCTATAAAAATAAAAGGACATTTATTTTGCTGTGTTGTATTTGGTAAGACCGGAGTCGTTGTCTCTATTATTAATGTTTTTACCCAGATGCCTTCGTGAATTGCCTTTTGACAAAGAATAGACGAAAGTCAGTGCCACAAGATTTTTGAAATTACCCCATCGGGTCTTTTTCTACGAAATGGAATGAAGGAGTGTCCGCATAAATCCTGGAAGGATCGGGATTGTAAATGAACATAGCATCCCACGGTGATTGCACCTAATTTATAGGTAAGGGATGCGTTCGCATTATACCCAATCTTCTCAAAGACATCACCTTCAACAGTGGTCATCGGTAGATTGTGGTTGGTAATGAACTGCCACTTGCCTGCCACCACCTGACAAGAGATTCCGACATTGTTCAGATTGTGGTTGACACGCTGATTAGGGCGTATTGTATTTGGAAGACAGATAGTTATAGTAAGGCTGCAAAGTTAGCCAGGAGAAAGGTCTGCAACTCAGAACAAGCGATGCGCCATACTCGTTGACATGGCGGATGCCCACAATCTGGTTCACGAAGTCCGAACCGTCAGCGGAAACAACTGTCATATTCTTGCTGGGATAGTAGGCATGGCTGACGGAAGGTTTGACAAACCAGATATTATTGGCCGACGCATACTGGAAGCTAAGTTCGGTGCGGTAGAAATGGTAGGGCTTCAGACTGCTGTTGCCTTGTAGATAGAATCGTTCATCCACGACGGTACGACTATCTGTGAGCTGACCGACGTTAGGAACCGCAGATGCTATGGACGACGTCAGGCGTAGCGAACTGTGTTTGTGCAGCTGGTAATTAAGAGAAACAGAAGGCCGCATAAGGATGTAGTTGGCTATTGCCTTCGTCGCAGTTCTATATCGGTTGTTCTCCACACCGATTCCCAGGTTGTAGGACAATGCCCCCCATTGATTGGTGTAGTCGGCGTATAGGTATTCCTTTTGCGTATTCACTGTCGACAAATTGGATGCCCCGTCTGTCTGACGCAGGTTTTTGTATTGATAGTAGGCTCCTATCTGTATATTTCCCTGCCACAGTTTGTCAGTATAAAGTGCTTCTGCTATTAGCGAGTAAGACTTGTTGTCGACGACGTTGGTAAACGTTCCCGTTCCCGAGGTGTTTGTTAGATTATTGTTCGAATTGGATTTGAAATAAGTGTTCACCACATTGACCGACAGACTGTTGCCTTTACGGAAGGTGTGTCCGAAGTAGATGTTGGCCGATATGGATGAAAAGTCACTTTGAAGCCTTCTGTGGTTGGCATCTTCCAATGTACCCGTCCGCAAGAGCTGTTGACTGTATTGCTGGGTAGCCGGAAACTTACGATATTCTAAAGTGATATTGAAAAGGTTGCTGTTTTGGAAACGCTGATAGAATAATTGTCCTATGTGGTAGAGTACTCAGTGTATTTACCCTGACAGACCCTTGTAATCGTTCGTCACATCCGGATAGACATAACGGTTTTTCCATGGTGTTCCGGTCAAGATGTCTGTAGTCCAGAAAAATATGCCGCAGACACCTTGTTGAGCGAATCGCTATAACTGGTGGAAATCAAGTTGGTACCATATCCTGTGGTGATACTGTTTTTGGTGTCGAGATATAGTGAATAGTGCCTTTTGTTGGTGCGCTTAGTCGCTACATCTAATACAGCACCTATCTTCTCATGCGCAAACCTTGCAGGCGGATTGGAATAGTAGTGCAGGGTCTTTATTTCGTCGGCTTTGAGCAGCATCAGTTCACGTACCGACCTCCTGATTCCATCAATCAGCACCAAGACAATTTTACCATCTGCCGTCAGCAGTTCACCGCTGTTTGTTGAAAGTCTGAATTGCGGCAGGCTACTGATGGCCTCCAAAGCGTTGTTTCCCATCTGTCTGGCACGCCTGTCTAACAGGATGATGTCTGCGTTGCCGAAGCTTCTAGCCCTTGAGCCGACACAGTGACCTCTGAAAGGTTCTGTATGCTTTCTGTCAGCTTGACCACTCCGACATCGCCACGCTTGCACGTTAGCTGTTGTGGCCGATACCCTAAACAAGAGAATTTCAACAGGAACTGTCCGTCTTCGTCTACATTCAAACTGAAGGTCCCTTTTGAATCCGTCAACGTGTGAGCAATGGCTGCCGTGTCAGATAAGCTGGCCAATACGCAGTCAACGCCGGCTAATGGACAGCCAGACGGATCGGTCACCGTACCGTATATCCTGTTCTGTGCGTTGCTGCTTATCAACGAGACTACAAAGGCAAACCATAACGTTGTGAAAAATTCTTGCCACCATAATATAAATTATTTACACATTGAATCAATGTAATTTACCATCGAATCTTCCAAATTGATATCCATTCCATCGAATTTTACACGCATTTACATATTCATTATCCCTTGGACACACCCCCATACAAATTGGAAGTTGTTTGCATTGTAAGCACTGTTTATTCTCAAAGGATTTCACCTCATATTTTCTGATAAAATCCATGTTCCAAGAAATAGAACCATCGTTTTGAATAATGCCATGAGTTTTGTTCTCATACAAATCATTGCATGCCGTACATTTTATAACATCACCATTAAAATTAATGGCATTATAATACTTACGACTAGCGTAACATGGAACGAAGTTTGTGATAACGTCCAGACGTATTGTGTTATAACCAGATTGTTCAAAATAAATTAAGAAGTTCTCCGATGTCTTTATATCTATCTTTCCTTACCTTTTTCTTGCCATACTTTTTTTGGGGGTAATCGTTATTCTTCCCCGATTAGCCATTGTAATGTGATGGTTGATTTGATCTACTATTTCATAATTTAGATTCTCGTCAGTATAGTTAATTCTCAATAGAATATTAACAGCCTTTGTATTGCTGAGCAATTGGTTGATGTTGTTTAGAACATGATCGAATGCAGAATCACAACCTTTTCTGATATTTTTACTTTATCATGGTTCTGTTTGAGTCCATCTAATGTAATATGAAACCGCGTCATGCCAAGTTTTTTTGAATTAATGGAATGTTTTTTGGGGAAAATGAAGTAACCATTTGATGTAGCTGTTGTTGAATATTTTTTACACCTTTTTCTCACATTCTTTTTGTGCGAATTCACATATTGGCTTTTATAATTTGTTTTAGTACATTAACGGTTCACCACCAAACCATTCGATTTGAAGTGATTCTATATTCTGTACATCAATCATATATTTGATGTGTGTCATCACATTCTCCATTGTACTCTTCGACATTCTTGAAGGTATATGATTTTTGTATGCAATACCAACATTTAAAGTTGCAATCCAAGGTTGGTAGAATGATTAACAGATAGTTCTTCTTGTTTACTGAATCACAATATCTTTTCCTAATTATTGAAAGCTCATCAGTATTATCCGGCACAATGAAACCACTTGCTGATAGCTTGTCTTTTTAGAACTTTAGGGATGAACTCAATTCTTTCTTTGTCTGTGAGTAGCCTCTATTTTTTTAACCCTAAATCCTTGGGAAGCTTAAAATAAGTGTGTTCAAGCCCATTGTACCAATAAGATTGGTTATTTTGGTATATTATATAGTTATAATTACTTGCTTTCATATATTACAATACTTAATTAACATCCCGTAAAAATAAAAAGAGCCATATCAAGTATGGTAATGAACGATATGGCTCTTAAAGTGTTGAAGTTTCATTATCATCTACCACGAAATACCTTCAGGTACACGTTGAAATGATGTAGAACTGTTCATTAAGCATGTTGTACCCCCGGTTGAGATTGATCTGTCACAATAATAACATCACATCCGCATCCGGCAACATTGTTAGAACATCCTGTCTGAGAGGCTGCCATTTTCAGAAGCTCCACCCTTGACTTCAAGCGACTCCATTAAGGATAATTCCTCAACTGAAAAAAAGTTTTTGGTTTTTCATTTAATGTAACATTTAATCGCCTTCTTACTGCTTCAGGCATTGCATTCTTTTGTCGTCAAAATTAGAAAAATATATAGTTGAGTTCAAATAATTTCGATGTTTTCTTGCAGGTTTCCTTGCAAAATCATACTTTTTGTATGATAATATATAATCTTTCATGTAACATTATATAGTCAAAAACGTGAACACGTAAAAACTCCATAGAATGACGATTTTTCGATATTTTTAAAAAGGGTTAAAAGAGGCAGACGACAACACACAGAGTATCCGGAGTCAAGCCACCAGTGATTATTCTCCTTATATAAAAAGTGCCCAAGCTACTGATAGGCTTGGATATGGAAAAATAGTTCTGATTGATTTCTGTCAATATACTTTTTCTATATATCACCATCTATTTTTTTCAACTCTACAACAAAAAGATTTAGAGATAACGGAGGAAGAATTGATAATATACTTGATGAAAGGCAGTTAAGCTATTTGAGCAATATTCTTAAATCGTATTTCGCGTTACAAAAAAACTATGCCCGTATAGAGTCCTCTGTCTTGCATTTTTGACTTTTTCAATAAATACCTCTTTATGTAAGCAAATGATACATGCCTCGTTGACCCCTTTGTTTAGTAATGATAAAAAAATAACTTGGTATTTTTCTCTCTCTCCATGAAACCATATAGTTCCATTTCTGGAGTTTTTCATCAATTGAATACACTGCTCAAGACCGATGCCTCTACTCCGAAAATGTACCAAGTTATTTTTAATCATTACTAAAAACAAGCTGTGGCGCTTATTTTTGAGAAATCCTTGCATATCTCGAAGAATTTCCATATATTTGCCACACTTTATATATGTGTATTTTGTAAATGAAATATATGAAACAGTCCTGGCTGTGTAAACAGGAGCGGATACCGAAAAGCTTACGAGTAGGTTTCTTTAAAATAATACAATTATGAAAACGAAAAAAACTACTAAGCCACACAAATTATGCAGCTAAAGTTGTTGCTTCAGGTTGTTGCTGTAATTGCAATTCATGTTGCTGCTGCTGGTCACTTTTTCTCCTCCAGTGCATCCATGGAACAGGCTGCTGTAGCCTAATAGTAGCCAAATGAGTGTAGCTCGTTTTGAGTCAGCTATTCTCTAAATCATTAAAAACGAGGTTGTTGTGAAATCACACACATATACTACGATTATTAGTTTATGGTACGATTATTCACATTTATCTGTTACGCAGAATGAGATTTTAGCAGTTATTCAAACAACTATCAAAAATCAACAAGTCTGTTTTTGAAGCCAGACTATCTTTCGATTCATCACGAAAGGAAGAAGCGGAAGATAGCTGGTTTCGATTTTACCCGATTAAATTAAAAACAATGAAACAATTTGATATATTCTTCGATAATGACAATAAACTGTATCAAGTAAGAACCAAAACAGATACAACAACCATAGAATTTACAGATTCCGAAAAAGAACTGATTTTTTAAAAGACTTGATCAGATTGTACGATACACGGGATAAAAATATCTTTTTCAACAATCCAAAAACTATTAAATAAGGCTGACTATAACAAACTTTTGGATGTAGTAAAAGAGTTACAAGAATGTGGAATTCTAGATGAACTGAATTTCGAAGCAGAAGATGCTACTGTTATTTCTGATATATATAATGAAGTCAATCACAAAACCGGTTTCAGAAATGAAGATTGCTTATATTGGCAATACAGATTTTTGGCAACCAAGTGAAAAGAGAAATCATCCGAATATAACATAGAACATTTTGTTATCTACTCAATAGATGAATTGTCGGATGAAACAATTGAGTCAATCCTCTGTAACAGCGATTTTATCATTGTTGATTCTTTGACTTGGAATCCGTACAAAATGCACATTATCAACGAGAAGGCATTGAAACACAGCAAACCATGGTTATTGATTGAAGGACTGACTTTCTCTGGAAAATTCAGTATTGGGCTGATTTTTCCACGGCAAATACACAGGATGTTATGATTGTTACAAAAATAGAATAAGGAGCAATGACGAATTCATCAACTTCAATGACTCTTACGTTAAATACCTTGAAACAGAGAAAGCATCAGCAAAACCAGACTTGAATATCCAACCGGTAGTAAAGGATATGGCTTCCGCTATTGTAATTGCAGATATGCTGAAGTTTCTTTATGCCTGGTATCCCCCGGAAACTTGGAAGTGTTGTATATTGATAAATCCGTCCAATTATGAAGTAGAAAAGCATACTTTTATAAAAGCTCCGATTTGTCATGTATGTAAACCAGCATTGGATTATAATCCGGCTCCGTGGCTCGAATCAGTAACTCTTTAACATAAAAAAACAATGGATGCAGTCAACAACTCTCTGATTAAAGGTACAATGCTGATTTCCAATCAGTTTGGAATCGTAAATCATGTATCCAAATTACCCAGGCTCAATTACGATCCTAAACTTGTAAGCTTTGGTATTTGGCCCAGCAACACTCTGGCTTTCGGAGCAGAAAAGTATGAAGGAAGAAGTAGCGGATGTAACTTTGATCTGCAAAAGTCATTTATGGGAACTTTAGGTGAAACGGTAGAAAGGTATTGCCCCTGTATTCTACAATAAAGAGAATATGATCCTAAGTTCTTATAAAAAAATCTAAAAGTACACGCTATACCGCCCTCGGAATATGCCTTGTTCCATGAGAAGCTAATATGCCCAGGAAAATTATCCTCTCCATCGGTTCGACGAGAATATCGAATTACATTGGGATAAATGCATGGATATTACTAATGGGAAAGAAACCTGGGTTCCCGGAGCATGCATCTATCTTCCCTGGTCATGTGAAAAGCAATGGATAAATGTAAGTACATCAACAGGCTTGGCAGCACATACGAATTGGGACAAGGCTTTGCTGGTTGCATTACATGAAGTCATTGAAAGAGATTCGTTTTCTCTACTTGGTGGCAGAAAAATAAGCGCTCCAAAATTATTATAGACGAGGATATCAGCCATTTTATCCATGAGCGTTTTCCAGCAAGCTACGAGTGGCATTTTATGGATATAACTTACGATTTAGGTATTCCGACAGTTTATGGTATCTGTTTCGGTGAAGCCGAATATGGTAAATTTGTAGCCGTAGGCACTGCGACAAGAGACACCTATGGCGAAGCATTGAAGAAAGTTATTCTCGAAATGGGGCAAAGCGTCAGCTATTTCAGATATTTGTTAGGAGAGAAAAGAATTGGCAGCCTTCTGAAAACTTTCATACATTACTGGATTTCGAAGACCATTCTATACTATATATAAAAACCAGAACTGTGCGAGGTCTTCAAAATCTGGACGGAAACAAAGCCGACCAGAAAGATTGATTTTTCTTGAAGAGTCTGCACGCTCAACCAAAAGAGAACATCCGGCACATTACCAGCGTACTGAAGTCCAAAGGTTACAATGTATTAGTAAAAGACATCACGACTCCTGATGTAAATCAGGCAGGCTTCTATTGTCTGAGGGTTATCGTTCCTCAATTAATACAAATGGGTGGTGCGTATTCCTTTTATTTCCTGGGCGGAAAAAAGACTATATACGATACCGCAGGAACTAGGCTACAAATGCTATCCTTTTGAAGAATTAAATGTATATCCACATCCATTCCCTTAATAATATGAAAAACAATAAAAATCAAAAGCATTAATAGCAAGCTTAGATTCAGGACTATATGGAGCTAAAAATTTTTGGTGAATCGTTGGCTTTGATTTTTTTAACGAGAATGTGAAATTTGATAAGTTTCTGATTCGCAAACAAGTTGAAAGTATCCAAAGTTTCTCCAATAAATACGTCCACCAACGCTCGTGCCAACCGTATAAAGTGTTTCCCACCAGCAAAGAGTATGATTTGAAACCTTATCTCAAAGAGATGCCTGGTAGTGAAAAACCAATCTATTCAATATCCTTGCTAAGCGCCGTTCCGGAAGAGCCTATTCTCCTTACTCCATTTCGCTCAACGAGCTGGCGCTACTCTGCCATTATAGCTATGGAATTAGCGGAGAAGACTTTAATAAAGAATCAGAAGCTACGTTACGATTCAGAACGGTATCTATCTGCAGGTCTTGTATATCCACTTGAATTATACGTATATTTGAATACAAGTGTATTGCCTAAAGGAATTTACCATTATAGCCCCAATAAGTCAGTTCTCGAATTCATCAAAGAAGAAGATTATATGGAATATTTAAGAGAAAATCTCGTAGCAGAACCTTTTCGTGGATTTGCAACATTGTAGTTGCGTGTTCTTCATCACGTCCTTCTTTTGGAGAGAGTACTTATCAAATATGGCGACAGAGGCTACCGATTTATACTTCAGGAAGTTGGATTTTTAACTCAGAACATCTCGTTACTCGCCGAATTTCTCGAACTTGGCTCTTGCGTTCTGGGAAGCTACGTTGATGACAACATCAACCAGATCCTCTCTGCTGACGGAACTTTTGAAACTGTGCAAAAATGTGATTGTAATTGGAAAAACAAGGAGGTTCAAGATGACAATGTTACAAGCAAATAATATTTCTTTTTCGATTCAGGGTACTTCCATCCTGCGCAATGTATCGCTGGAAGTTAATCCTGGAGAAATTGTAGCTCTATTAGGACAGAACTAGTTCCGGAAAGACAACATTCATTGAGTTGTTGTGTAATATGATGAAATGTTCATCCGGCAATTTCGCATTTTTCGGAAAAAGGCAACTTCGACCAGAACAAACAGAATATTGGTGTGCTTTTGGGATAATCCGGTTATTTTTCCCCATGTTAAAAAGTCAAAAGAAATAATCGGATTCACTCGAAGAATCTATAACATATCAGAATTGCCACGAGACATCTACGATTTCCTTTGAATTAGATAAGATAAAAGAATAGGTTCTTTTATCAACTTTCAAAAAGGGGGAAAGAAAAAGGGTTGCCATTGTCCGTATTACATAACCCGTCATTGTTGATTCTGGATGAACCGACCGCCGATCTCGATCCGATGATAAGGGAGGTTATCTGGAGGAATATTTTCAAAAGCAAAAACCGGGGTGTCCTGTTCACGACACATCTTTTGGGAAGAAGCCGGAAAATATGCAACCAAAATCTATTTTTATCTACGAAGGGAAAATTATCTCGAAAGCATTGAGCCCGCAGGAATTGATAAATGAGTCGGCATATCAGCAAAAGATTGTCATCTCTAAAGAACTGTCCGGCACTGATCCTTTTGAAAATGATGAAAATGTATTGGTCATCCCAGATGATAAATTCCTCAAAATATACTTGAAGAGAGAAGATACCAAAAACATTACAAAAGGTTCAGACCCGAACCTACAATTTTTCACTTATGCCTGTTGAGTTAGAGGATATATATCAAATTTTAGTAATGATAAAAATAACTTGGTATTTTTCTCTCTCCATGAAAACCATATAGTTCCATTTCTGGAGTTTTTCATCAATTGAATACACTGCTCAAGACCGATGCCTTACCCGAAAAATGTACCAAGTTATTTTTAATCATTACTTAACAAAATCAGAAAGATGAAAGTACTCATAGCTTCAATCTATTATCAATTGCTTTCTTCCATGAGAATCAAGCAAGCCGTATTTTTTACGGTGATATTTCCGGCATTTATTTTCCTTATATTTTTCCAGTATATGGGGAATCAACAACAAAGAATATTGTGTATTCTTGCTGACGGGAATTTGCGCTATGACCATAGCCAGTGACGGATTATTCGCTATTGGCGGGGTTATCAAACAGTATTACACATCAGGAGTCATGAAGTTCATAAAAGTAATGCCTTACAACATCATTACTCATATTATCAGTTTGGTATTCAGCCGGATGATTTACATCCTGTTTTCTTTTTGTAATACTGTTTATATTAGGTAGAGCCATATTTGGCGTGACATTAAACGATGCCGCAATACCTTTCCATACTGTCAGGATCAATATTGGGATTAATAGAGTTTTTCTTTCTTGGGCTTACTGCTCTTTTTCACCAACATGAAAGCTGAAAGCGAAAAAGGATTAATCAACATCATCTATTTTTGGACTGATATTTTTATGACACATTTTATCCGATGACAGAAATAAATCCCGTATTCGAAGGCATTGGAATTCTCCCTGATTACGCCCGTGTTGAAAGTTCTCAGAGGTGATTATACCTATACATTGTATTTGGCTTTATGGGCCATGGCTTTCATGATAGCTTTCTATTTTTGTTTCAAAAGATTTCAAGTAAAAAGGAGTAAACAATGATCACATTTATAATTACTTTCATTATCCTGATGATGCTCCACGAACTGGCTCATGTATTGACAGCAAAGGCCGTAAATATGAAAATAGACAAAATAGGGGCACTTGGAAACCTCTGCCCTCATATTTATGTTTCTGTCATCAACGCACAAGTGTCTAATAAAAAAAGAATTTTTATTCCTGATAAGCGGCAATGCTATGACATGGTTCTTATTCGTTATGCTAATGATTTACGGAAGTATGTTCAAAGTCCCTTATCCGGTTTATATGGCATTCGCCACTCAACTGATTTTTCGAAACGAATCCATTCTTCTCGGATTACACAAAATTATTTTTGCTATTATCAAAATACATGAAATGGTTAAAATTACAACTCAAAGTAGGTAACAAATTAACTTACAAAGAAATAGAGGCTAACCGTTCATTTATTATTCAAAAAAATATATGTATAGCAATATATGGTATTTGCAGTTCGTAGGCTGGGTATTTGTGGTGATTGCTCTATTATCACCTCACCTTTTACCTTCTATCATCCTGTGAATTGACATATATCTTTAATTTATCAACTCGTTAAAAAGAAAAAAATATGAAAAAGTTTATCGTTTTTGTTTGTTACTTTCTTTGCCATTGCAACTATCACTACAAGTACGCATGCAACCGGTATGAACCGTAATTCTTCTGTCGGAACTCCAGAGAATATATTAAATGGCATCCAAGACAAAATCGAGACAGCCATGAACAACTGTTTCGCCCTGGAATTCCGTTTCTCCTCTTGACAGTATTTCCCAAAAAGCTAAATAAACTGAAAAGTCAAAATAACATCGTACTTTATTGGAAATCTTACGTCAATTATTATAAAAAGCGTCTTTTTATGCAAAGCTGGGAGATAAAGACAAAAGCAAAAAAAGCTATCAAAGAGGCATATATAACTCTGGAAAAATGAATAACAAGAACTCGGAAGATTATGCATTGCTGGCTCTGACCCAAAGTTTTTTATATACAATTCACTTCAGGAATGGCTGCCGGAGTCCTTTCATCTAAAAATCACAAGAAATGCAGAGAAAGCTTTGAAGCTTGATTCAACGAATCTGAGAGGATGGTACGTTCTGGGCAGCAATGATTTCTATACACCCGCGAGTTTCGGTGGTGGGAAAAAAAGTGGAGTATTATTTGAAAAAGCTATTTCAACAGTGCCTAAAAGCATAAAAACCCATATCTGCCTACTTGGGGAAGAGAATATGCTTTCGAACTATTAATCCGATATTACATCCAGAACAAAAATGAACGAAGCCAGGAAATATGTACAAATGGCGGAAAAAGAATACCCGAACAGTTACTTTATTGGTGAGTACAAAAATAATCAATAAATAAACCCTCCACCTACATAGGTAAGATAAAATCAAACGATTTATAAATAGCTAAATATCCGATCGAACATGAGAATAGACTTCCATTTATTCAGTTTGTTTCTCCTGTTTTTAATCAGGTCATCATATATATATGCGCAGGATGCGAATATACAGGGAAAAATAACAGATAAGAAAGGTGAACCCTATATTGGCGGCCAATGTCTATCTGAAAAAGAACCTGATATAAACCATTTCTGATATAAATGGATATTTTATTCTCCGGTGTCAAAGCCATAGTTTCAACAATGATACGTTGATCATCTCTTTTTTTAGGTCTGAAAACCAAAAATCATTCCAACAGTGCACTTAGATACAAGCAAAGAGATATCAATCGTTATGGAAGAAGATCAACAGATGCTTGTAGAAGTAGTGATTATGGCTAATCCATCTTTATCAAGAGAATTCTCAATAAAAGAAGTTTCTAAATTTGATATTTATAATACCCTTCTTCTGCCGGTGACGCATTGAAAATGGTCACTGTCCTTCCTGCATCCACCAATGTATCAGAAAGTGCCAATGTCGAATTGAGAGGAAGTGCCGGCGATATGTCAAGAGTGATGTTAAATGAAGTACCGGTATATAAACCCGTACGCAATTCCCAGATAAATGGAATCGGAAATTTCAGTCTGTTCAATACAGAAATGATAGAAGAGCAAAACGTCTATGCCAGTAATCCCCATTGGTCTACAGCAATGCAACTGCGGGCCTGGTAGAGATAGGCACAATAAAGAAGTTGTCAGCAAGCGAAACGGCTCTCTCTATCACTTGCAAATATCGGTTTCCTCCACTCTCAGCCCATTAATAAAAAGTTTTTCTTCAGATATATGGAAATTATCAATTTTCTAAACCTTATTTATGGGTCAATGCAAATAATAAGGATATTAATAAATTTTCATCAGAAGATACCGGTTTGAATTTTCATACAGAATTAACCAAAAGGTTAAGCATCAATCTTTATTCCTATTTTTATTAATGAAAAGTATCTGGCTAATGATTATTCTTATACTTTTTCAGGGACAGTGGATGCAGGTAAAAAGACGAAATTTCAATATTCTGAATTTCAAATACAAATTGGGCAAAGGATTTATCTCAATAAACAATGGCACAGACTTTTCAAACGAGGACTTTAAATTTGGCAATATTTTATCCAAGCAAAAGAACTGCTATGTATACAGTAACTTCGATTTCAAATATTATTTCACTCCGTCATGGAATTTACAATCCGGTTTTTTTCACATGAATATACTAAGCAAAATTACCGGAGTAGGTTTCCAAAGTATTATTTTGCGGTAAAACCTGAAAACCCAAGTTATTATTTTTGAAAAACAGTATATCAAACAACAACCTCGAATTTTATCTGTATAACAGAGTGCAGATCTTTAACGAATTAACTTTAGGTGTAGGAATCAGAAAAAAATATACCTGTCAAGGAACAATCCGGATATTGGTCTTATCAAACGAACATAAAAATATTCATTCAATAATTATAATTCTATATTGGCCTCTTTAGGGAAGTATAACGGATATGCAACCCCATATTACAATACACAGGAGTTTTTCCTCCATATCAACGAGGCAGTATTCATTGGAGTATTCATTTTCGAGAAATGATTTCAATCTCCGGTTGGCTACATATCATAAGAAAGAAAATCTGAAGGAAAACTTTTCTGAAACAGATACTTCCGAAAGATTATTAAGAAAAATATGGGGAGCGGAAATCAGTATGAGTAAGAAATACGAAAAATTTGACAGGTTCACTTGCATACACTTATCTCTATTCCAAATTCAGAAATGGGGGCAAATGGTATAACTCGTACAACCGGATGGACTATTTAATAAAAGCGTTTATTTCTTACTATCATAAGAAAGCAGGCACTGTCTCACTGTCTTGCTTAACCCGGCCCGGGCTTTATTATAGCCCGATAATAAATGCCGAGATAAATGAAACAGGGGCATACAAACCTTTTATATGGCGATTATAATGTGAAACAATATTCAGGATATTGCAGCGTTGACTTCTCTTACAACAAAGTGCTGACCTTAAAATCATCCAATTTAATATTCTTTCTGACTGTCAACAACATCTTTGACATCAAGAATGAAAGCGCCATAATGTTCAGCGAAGACTATTCTACGATAACAGGATACAGACACTATAACAGACGTTCCATCTACACGGGAATGCAACTTCGTTTTTTAAAACCATTTAGTAATGATAAAAAAATAACTTGGTATTTTTCTCTCTCTCCATGAAACCATATAGTTCCATTTCTGGAGTTTTTCATCAATTGAATACACTGCTCAAGACCGATGCCTCGGCTCCGAAAATGTACCAAGTTATTTTTTAATCATTACTTAGTAACGTTTAAAAAATAACTTGGTATTTTTTGTCTCTCCATGAAACCTTGTAGTTCCATTTCGGTAGCTCTTCATCAAAGGTAATATGCCGTTGACAGACATCATCATAATTGCTATCCACACAACGAGAAGTGTCGTACTTCTTTCTGTTGATGTTGGTGAAGACACAAAGGCCGGATTTCGTTCTGGCCTCTGCGGCAAGTTCGCATGCCTGCTCAACGCTCTCGAAGGAAATACCACTCCATACTCTGGTGATTTGAGAGAAAAGCCTGTGTTCAATGGGGTTCCACTTCGACGTGTACGGGGGATAGTGCGCCACTATTATGTCAATATGGAGGTCTTCGGAAAGTTTGATCAGCTCTTGCTTGAAAAGCCTGCTGGAACTGCTGTTGGAACCTCCACCGTCACAGAGCAACATGATGGCAGTTGCATGTGGATAGATGTCTTGGAGCACACGATACCAGTAGTACTTGAAGTTGTCGCAGAAGAACCCGGCTGTGTCATGGCTTATTCCGAAGCTCATGTATCCAGTATTCTTTTGAACATCGTAGATGCCATAGGGAATGATTTTGCCGCTTGCAAAGGAGGGGAAGTCATGGTCCCTGCATCGCGGCGACCTGTCGCAGTATACCTGTCCGCCTCTTCTGAATGGGCCGACCAACTCTTTCTTCTTCGTGTCTATACTGAAGACGGGTATGTGATTTTCTTCACACATGCTTCTCATTGCGGAGATTTTCTCGAACTGTTCGTTTCTTTTATTGCACTCTGCCATCGAGGTACACTTCTTCGGAGTGCGTTTCTTGAATCCCTCTTTGGATATGATTTGTTTGAGGGTGTGATAGCTTATGCTTATTCCGTAATCCACCTCCATCTTGTCTCTTATGATGCCAGGCGAATAGAAAAGCATGCGTACGCTCTCATCTTGCGGCAAGCCGCCTATGGCATCTTCCGTAATCTCCCGGAAGATGTCGATATACTCGGGATGAACACTGAGAATACTCTTTCTGCCTCCACCTTTCTTCCTTATGTGTCCGGCAGCAATTGTGTCCCCGCTCTCAAGCTCGTGAATACCTCTATACACTGTATTTCTGGTGACATGATATGTTTTGCAGACCAGACTCACGCCGTGCGTTCCAAGTTCCATCGCCTTGTGGGCACAGAACAACCTGCGTTGGCGTTCGTCCAGATTGGCGACTTCTGGGAAACTCCCTGATTTGTCGCACTCGCTATGTCTTCTCTTGTATGCTTCCACCTGCGCCCTGCGCAAGGGCAAAGATACAAAAAATAAACGACAACAAAGAATTAAACAACAACGTATATCATTACGTATCAGTTAATTAAACCTTAATTCCGCAACACTATTATAAATTAAACTTTTTAAGTACCTGAGCAACAAAAAGTTGCTCAGGATTTTGCCATGTCAGAATTTTCACTTATCTTAGTGTTGCAAAAAAAAACAAGAGAATCCAACGATAGACATGGCGAAGATACAAATTAAATCTGAGAGACTCACTCCTTTTGGGGGATTATTTTCAATCATGGAGCAATTTGACTCCACATTATCATCTGTCATCGACTCAACCCTCGGTCTAAGGTGTAGATCGTTCGGTTATCAGTACAGCGAAATCATCCGTTCTCTCATGAGTATCTACTTCTGTGGCGGTTCATGTATTGAGGATGTCACTACTCATTTGATGAACCACCTCTCACTTCATCCGACACTTCGCACTTGTAGCTCTGATACTATCCTCAGGGCGATAAAGGAGTTGACGCAAGAAAACATTTCATACACATCAGATATGGGCAAGACCTACGATTTCAATACGGCTGACACTCTCAATACTTTATTGCTCAATTGTATATTTGCATCTGGCCAACTGAAAGAGGGTGAGATGTATGATGTTGATTTCGACCATCAGTTCATAGAGACAGAGAAGTATGATGCAAAGCCTACATACAAGAAGTTCCTTGGTTATCGCCCTGGCGTGGCGGTTATTGGCGATTTGATAGTCGGTATAGAGAATAGCGATGGTAACACAAATGTTCGTTTCCATCAGAAGGACACGCTGAAGAGGTTCTTTGAGAGATTTGAACAGAATGGGCTCATTATCAATCGCTTCAGAGCTGATTGTGGATCATGTTCCGAGGAAATCGTGGAGGAAATAGAAAAACACTGCAAGTCCTTCTATATCCGTGCTAACCGCTGCAGTTCGATCTACAATGACACCTTTGCTCTCAAAGGCTGGAAAACTGAAGAAATCAATGGCATTGAGTTTGAATTGAACTCTATCCTTGTTGAGAAGTGGAAAGGTAAGGCATATCGACTTGTGATTCAAAGACAGAAACGGATGGATGGTGTGCAGGATTTTTGGGAAGGAGAATACACATACCGTTGTATCCTGACTAACGACTATGATTCTTCCGTAAGAGAAATTGTCGAGTTCTATAACCCTCGTGGAGAAAAGGAACGTATCTTCGATGATATGAACAATGGTTTCGGGTGGGACAGATTGCCCAAATCCTTCATGGCAGAGAACACAGTGTTCCTTCTTCTTACAGCACTTATCCGTAACTTTTACAAGGCCATTATTCAAAGACTTGACGTAAAGAAGTTCGGACTCAATGTAACAAGTCGCATAAAAGCGTTTGTCTTCAGGTTTATCTCTGTACCAGCCAAGTGGATCAAGACATCAAGGCGGTATGTGCTGAATATCTATACCTGTAATTATGCTTACGCAGATGTTTTCCAGACTGATTTTGGATAGTGCCTACAACTTATGGGAATGATATTGTGTATTGCCTCAAGTCACATTGTGGGGTAAGGGGATATTGTAGGCAGAAGTGGGTGCTTCAAGTTCAAATTATCTGCAAATTCAGTAATGAGAGGACGTGTAAACGCAATAAGAACCTTCAAGGGCTTAGTTGCGGATTTGAGGTTAAATAAAAATATATGAGAACTGCTAATATCGAATTGAATACATTGTTCAATGCCGATGTCTTTGGCCTGAAAATGTACCAAGTTATTTTTTAATCATTACTTAATTGACAGTAACAAACATATTACACTAGGAATTTGTATGTTAACGTATTCAACAAGAAAACAAATAGGGAACGCCTTGGTTAAGTTATCTGGGGTTGACTATCATTTTGAATTGAGAAACGATAAATGGGTGCAAACCAATAATTCACATTTAACTAATATGGAAAAAGTTATTATTGGGCAAAGTGCAAATGGTAAAAGCATAGCGAACATCGCAGAGTATCTCTCTGTTTCGATAACTACAATCAAGACTCACAGAACAAACATATTCAAAAAACTTGGAGTTAGCAATATTACTGAGGCCATACAATATGTAGAGGATTATAATCTAATTTGAGTACTATCTCCAAAATATCGTATCAGGCAAAAGTTGATATCGAAAAGTGGTTTTGTTGGATTTTCTACTGAAGATATACGGATTGAAATGTCTAGTAATTACAAGTAACTATTTGATTATTAATATTGTTTTATGTCCTTTGTCGCTGAATAGCTACTTGCAATATACCTGTTACCGAGACCTCTGCAAAACTATTTTTAGAAGAAAAACTATGATTGATTATCAGTAAGTTATATTCACTTTATTCTTCTTTTTACGGACTTTTGCAGAGGTTTCGTTACCTCTTATAATTCTCCTCCAACATTTTTTCCAAATCCGACTCCTTATAAAGTATCTTCCCTGCAAACTGTGTGTAAGGAATAATCCTCCTGTCCCGATAGTCCTGCAAGGTGCGAGGGCTGATATACAGCCTCTCGCATACTTCCTTACCTGTAAGGAAGTGCTCATCGCCAAATAGCGGCTTGTGTGTCTGTGCCACTTCCTTAATTCTCTTGCTTACTCCGCTGATAGCTGACAGCACCACCTGCATATCGTCCGCCTCTATATTCAAATCTCTTACCTGTTCCATAATCTTCGTGTCTATTTGTTGATTTTAGTTTTTCCCGTTTCAGCTTTCTCCGTTTTTGTTTGGAGCAACTGTTCCACGTCCTCACGCTTGTAGTAGCACTTATGCCCGATTTGGGCAAAGGGCAACACACCCGTATCACGGTAGTGCTGCAAGGTGCGCTTGCTGATATTAGCAGCCTGCACACATCACCGTTGTGCAGCCAATCGGTGTGCCTGCTTCGTTCCCCGAATGCCTTGTGGCAGGTCTCGGCAAGGCTGAGAATCTCGTTCCTCAGCTTTGCCCAGTTTGAATCCGTAATGATAAAATATCCCATAGTTTTATTATTGTTTTGTTTGTATTTCTGTCTTATTGGTTTAATAAAACCTTTGTCCGTCTTGCGTTTCACCGCATATTTCTGCCTGCAAAAGTAGAGAGTGTTTGCCATACTTCAAAGCACGAGGGAACAGTAGGGAAATAGAGGGAAAAACATGGAAATGGCAAAAGGATTGTCGCTCTCTTTCTTTGTCTCTTTACTCCATTTTATCATATCCTTTTAGCCGACGCAATACGATGCGTATTGTAGCAAATTAGCACCTGCCTTTCTTGCATCCTTTACACACTTGTCCTCTTGTTTTGGGCTTAAATCCATACTTTCCAACAGTTTCTTGTCAAAAATCTGTGAGAAATTCATAGCCAATGTACGCAACATTATGCAAGCACTCTCCGAATGCTTGGCACTTTCTTGTTCTCTTCATAACTTCACTCTTGGAAACCAAACCAAGCATATAATGAAGAAGAATGCAGATAAAGGTAAATCGGAGGGAGGAAACAATATGTCCAAGCAAAAGAAGACTTCCTCAAAAAACGGTGAGATAGAAACCTATCTGTCCTCTCGCTATGAGTTCAGATACAACACTGTATTGGGAAGAACCGAATACCGAAGCAAGAACGATGCTCATTTCTCAAAAGTGGGTCGCTATGAAATCAACACGCTCCGCAGGGAGATAGACAACGACATCGGGATTATCACATCTTCTGATAATCTCTATTCCATCATCGAGAGCAGTTTCTCTCCACGCATCAACCCCATACAGGAGTATTTCAAAAAGTTGTCTGCAACGGATATAGGCAGCAGTAACCCTGATTGTGGAAATAAAGTTTCCCTTTCACTGAAAGCCATTCCCGACTTGGCAAGTTGCGTTGTCGTGCGCAACTCCGACAAATGGCTGCCGTACCTCACCAAGTGGCTCGTGGCAGTGGTTGCCAACGCAATGGACGACCGTGAGTGCCGTAACCATACCTGCCTCGTACTCACAGGCGAGCAGGGCAAGTTCAAGACCACGTTCCTTGACCTGCTCTGTCCCCCAGCACTGCACGGTTACAGTTACACAGGAAAAATATATCCGCAGGAAAAGGACACACTCACTTATATCGGTCAGAACCTTATCGTAAACATAGACGACCAGCTAAAAGCCCTCAATAAGCGGGATGAGAACGAGCTGAAAAACCTCATCACCTGTCCGATGGTCAAGTACCGTATGCCGTATGACAAGTACGTGGAGGAGCATCCCCACTTGGCAAGCTTTGTGGCATCAGTGAACGGCAATGACTTTCTTACAGACCCGACAGGCAGCAGAAGGTTCCTGCCCTTTGAAGTACTTTCCATAGACATAGAGAAAGCCAAGCGTATTTCAATGGACAATGTCTATGCTGAAGCCAAAGCCCTGCTAAAGTCAGGTTTCCGCTATTGGTTTGATGATGAAGAGATTGCCGAACTATACAGGGAGAGTGAGGACTTTCAGGTACAGACCGCTGAGATGGAACTCTTGCTGCGTTGCTTCGAGAAACCAGCGGAGGACGAAAACTATTCGTTAATGACCACTACGGAGATACTCACCTATTTGGGTATTTATACCCACCAGCCACTTGTTGCCAAACGTATGGGCGAAGCCTTGAAGAAAGCAGAATATATAAAGGTGAGCAAACGAAGAAACGGTGGTAGCCCCATCTATGTCTACAAGATTAGGAAAATCTTGCCCTGCCCGCTCCTTCAAACTTGTAGTAGTCAAATGTAGTAGAATGTGTAGTATTGTCTTATACTACAAAGTAATACTGATTATCAATCACTTATCACAAAATAATATGTAGTAAGAAGAAAGATGAAAAAGTTTGGAGGGGAAAAACTTTGGAAACGGTAAAACCATAAAACAGACAAGCATAAATAATTATCATTCAACCCATTAAAGTATCAAAACAATGAAAAAAGAAGATTTATCACTAATCAAACGATATTCCATCGTGGAATATCTCGAAAGGAAAGGCATTAGGCCTGTCCGTAAAACATCTACCTATGTCATGTATCGCTCACCACTCAGGGAGGAAACTCATCCGAGTTTCAAGGTGGACACGGAAAAGAACCTTTGGATAGACTATGCCGAAGGCAGGGGCGGAAGTATCATCGACCTTTGTATACGCTTGGAAGGCTGCACGCTCTCGGAAGCCATCTGCCGTTTGGGGCAGAACGCTTTAGAGCATACAGCGTACTGCTCCTGTTCTTCAAAGAGAGAAACATCTATCAGTCCAAATCAAAGAAAGGATATAACAGCAAGCGGAACAAGGAGACTGACAAGCATCTCAGACACCTTGCCGCCGCACCTGCAGGAGTATCTCAAAAAGGAACGCTGTATTGATTTAGAAAAGGCAACACCCTTTCTCAAATGTATCAGCTACGAGGTAAGGGAAAGAAGATATGAAGCCATCGGCTTTGCCAATTCTTCAGGTGGTTATGAACTACGGGACAATCATTTGTTTAAGGGAACGATTGCCCCGAAAGACATCACCCCTATATTTGAGGACAAGGCACAACCTGTCTGTCTGTTCGAGGGCTTTATGGATTTTCTTTCTTTCCTTTCAATGAAAGAGGAAGTAACCAACCAATGCCTTGTGATGAATTCCGTGAGTAATGTTGTAAGAAGTATTCACTACCTGAATAAAAGAAATATAACCTCTGTTCGTGCTTTTCTTGATAATGACGATGCAGGTCGAAAAGCTGTGCAGGAATTTGTAAACACAGGTTTTAAGGTAGAAGATATGGCAGTGTATTATAGAGACTTCAAAGACCTCAACGAGTTTCATGTCAGTCGTGTCCGTGAGCAACAGAAAAAGTTGGAGAAAACTCCCAATACAAGCAACAAAAGAAAACAAGTCAAACTTAAAATAAGATAGAGGTATGGAAAAGAAAACAGTCAGCAAAGAGGAAATGGAAAATACCATCAGGAAATCTTTCAGTATGAGCCAAGCTGAAAGTTCAAGTGAACAAACCGTCGCTGAATTTCGAGCAAAGGGAATGAAAAATATTCAAGAGCAAAAACAACAAGGAACAGAACATGTCATAAAGTATGTTACGCCAGCCGAGCCTGCACAGCATACAGAGCATGCAACCGTTCAAAAACGCATCAGTGCCAAGATGAGAAAAGAGACACTCGACGCATACAAGCAGGCGTTCCTCGTTCCGACAAAGCTAAGTGAGAGAAAGGCGGTTTACCTGAGCAGGGAGACGCAGGAACGTGCCGACTTCATCGTTCGCAGGTTGGGTGACAGGGGTAGCAATCTTTCAAGTTTCGTGGAGAACATCGTGCGCATCCATTTGGGGGAATACGGTGAGGATGTAGAGAAATGGAGAAAACTGTGAACCGCAAGAAAATGGTCGAGGGGTTTCAGAAAAAGGAACACCTCTTTCACTCAAAACCCTCGACACTTTTCAGAGAGTAAGGCAACGAACTTTTGCTAAAAACACTGAATGGTGGGAACGCTACGAACGCAGTTAGATACTGAATGCACGGCATTCGCTTTTAATAACCAAAACGCTTTATGCGTAAACGTTTCGTTAGCTGACATTGCAAGACGTCAGTTTGTACCCACAAACTGCTCTTGCTCCCCTCGTTCGATTGTCGGGGAGATAAGACCGTAATCACTCCGTTCTCATCGGTCAGTATTCAGGAATTAAGAAACAATGAATCATCTACAATGATTAACTTTCTAAGAAACTTATATGAAAAGATACAAAGGAAAAGCTGCCCGATGGCAGCAACAGGATAAGGAAGAACAGCGGATGAACAAAACGGAGTTCATCAAGGTAAGATGCACCTTAGAAGAGAAGCAGCGTATCAAGTCAAAAGCGGAAAGTGCAGGGCGGAAGTTCTCAGATTACTGCCGTGAGATACTCCTTAACGGAGAAGTAACAGCCGTTCCCAAGATGACAGACAATGAGAGGGAAGCCATTGCCATTCTCCATCATACAGGAAAGTTCTATGGACAGGTATCCAATCTCATCAAGGTCAAGGACGAAAGGTGGGTACTCATCACAAAGAACCTATCACTATGTGCAAAAGAAGCATTTAAGCGGTTTACGACCCTCATTTTCGTGTGGAAGATGAGGTATATAAGGTCTTAAATCTAACAAGAAATGATAGGAAAATGTAAGGCGATAGCGCACGGCAGCACGGCTTTAGACTATATCTTCAGAGAGGGCAAGCTTGGCTATCGACTTGCCTTCCACAATCTTTGCAGCAGGGAGCCAAAGGCTATCTATGAGGAAATGAAAGTGGTCAGCGATTACAACAGTCGTTGCAGGAACAAGTTTCTCCGTATCGAAATAGGCATCGCACCGCAGGACGAGAAAAAGCTGTCAGTGTCCGAACTCATGTGGATAACCCATTTATTTGCCAAGCAAATGGGACTTGACAACCACCAATGGGTGGCGGTAACGCACAAGGATACCGACAACAGACACATTCACATCATTGCCAACCGCATCAGTTTGTACGGAGAGGTCTATGATACTACTTTTGTGAGCAATAGGGCAGCAAGGGTGGCGGAAGAAATCAGCAGGGAGAAACACTTGACCATCGCAAAGGAGGTCAAGGCGAAAAAGCAGCATCAGGAGCCAAAAGCCAGTCCAATAAGAGAGCAGACAAAACAGCAGGTACAGCAAATCTGCTATGCCCTGCTTGACAAGTACAAAGGTATGGGTATTACTGGGCATTCCATGTTCCTTTACGAGTTGAACAAGAACGGCATCGCGATAGAGCGCATGAAGAACAAGCAGGGCAAGGTCTATGGCTTGAAGTTCTCATACGCAGGACAATCATTCAAGGCATCCGAAATCGGCAGGGAGTTCGGCTACCGTTCCCTGCAGAAAAACTTTGAACCAACCAACAGGGAAGAGCCAAGGAAACCACACCAAACAATACAGGAGGCAACAGAAAAGAACGAACGCCCTGATACCGGTTATCAACTCGTACCTCCAAGCCGCTCCTCAATTTCACGAGACAATGACACACCACAAGTGCAGAATCCTATTAGTACAGTGGCAGACACCATTGTTAGTGCAGCCGATGAAGTTGTGGAAGGATTAGGCGATTTGATTACACCATCCACACAGGGCAATGACTATGCTGAAACAGCGTGGCAGCGCAAGCTCAGGAACCAAGCCAACAGAAAGAAAAAACGTGGAAGAGGATTATAACTCACGCCTGAACAAAATGCAGAAAGAAGAATATCTCATCAAGAACGCTTGTTATTCGGTAACAAAGTATTATCTTTGCAAACAGAATAACAAGCGTTCTTTGTTAGGCAGAAAACAGCGAAACCAAGTAACTCGCTCGTTTCTAAATCGTTACCAGTTTAGTTCTACTAACAAGGTAACTTCTTTATTTTCAACAAGTTGTATTTTAAGAATTATCTTGGAGTCCTATTAAGCACCTTTTATTTTACTACTTAGTAACTACTTGATTCTCTGTTGATTGCATACCTACTTCTTATATGTGTTTTTGGCGTTATTTATAGATATTTTCTTTGAAATTATGTAATAATTTTTCAAACTCTTGCCTACAAGTTTTCGAAGTCTTAAAATGAAAAGGTTTTCAATGAAAGAGGATAATAATAGGATAGAATGTTGACTGTCTTAGCCATATTTTTGTTTAATGAGCAACCTCGGCTCTTACGTTAAAGCAATACGAAAAGCGTCTACACATTTAACGGAAGAGCCAATAATATTTCTCTATGGAACGACTATCTGACGGCAAATCGAACGATATCTGATCTATCCACTCTTTATAAATGTCCATTACTAAACCCAAGAGTTTTTCAGCCTACCAAATGTCCATTACGCCGATAGTAACTTTACGTCCTTTACTAACAATTTACACTGTTCATTTTAGTCATACTTACTAGGTGACACCCCGAAATGCTTCTTGAAGACTGTACTAAAGTACTTTACGTTTACAAATCCTGTCTTCACAGAGACATCCAAGACGCTATCGCCTTGCTTCAGACACTGGGCTGCCTGCTCCAAACGGATGAGTCGTATGAAATCTTGCGGTCCTTGCCCCGTCAGAGTCTTCAACTTGCCATAGAAGAGGGTGCGGCTCATCGCCATCTCCCGGCAAAGGCGGTCGATGGTGAAGTCGGTGTCGCTCAGGTTATCGAGGACGAGACGGGTTGCTTTCTCAACGAAAGCTTGGTCCATCGGATCCAATCCCAGGTCTTTTTCATCGGAAGATTTATTCTTTTCATCGGAAGAGGATGGCACGGAAGGTTCGCTTGGCAACAGGCTCTTTTGAGACGATTGCCCAGAATCCTCTCCTCTGACGATGGCGAGACTTCGCTCCATATAGTATTGACTCAGACGACAACGGTTCTTCAACATGCTCGCTATCTTACTGGCAAGAATGGCAGAGTCGAATGGCTTCGCAATGTAATCGTCTGCTCCAAGGTATAGACCTTCTATCATGAAGTCGCGCCCTGCCTTCGCTGTTAGGAGGATGACAGGCAGCCAACTGGTCTCCTTGTTTCCTTGATGCTACGGCAGAGTTCGTCGCCCTGCATACCCGGCATCATCACATCCGATACTACGATGTCACACTCACCATTCTCTGACAGATACTTCAAGGCAGCTTCACCACTCTCCACATCCACCACATGGTATTGGTCGGCGAAAGCCATACGGATGTATTGACGGAGGTCTTCGTTATCATCAACAAAAAGGAGCGTGTCCTTAAGTGATTCTTCTGATTTTATTTTTTCATCAGTAGACATGGAGTTATCGGAAGTTTCTGGCAAACTTGATGGCTTGGAAGAAACGGAAACATCAACATATCCGTTATCAGGCAATACAACCAAGAAAGCAGATCCCTTGCCTTCCTCGCTCTCGAACGTTAACTTTCCTCCCAGTTTCTGCACAAGCTGGCGAGTGAGCATCAAGCCCAAGCCACTGCCCATCTCCTGAGAGTTGACAGCATTGGAGGCACGAAAGAAACTCTGGAAGATATGCTTGGCCTCGGTTTTCGGGATACCAATGCCGGTATCGCTTACCTGGATGCTGACTTGCTTACCAACCTCATCAATCGAAGCTGAGATGGTGATGGTTCCGCCCACCTTCGTATATTTTATAGCATTGGAGAGCAGATTCTCGAATATCAGATCCATCATAGAAAGATCGGTAGAGAAGGTATGCTGTCCACAGGTTGCCAACCGAAGATTAAGATGTTTCTCCTGGGCAGACATCTGGAACTTATCCACCTGCTGACGCAAGAGGACAGACATCTCCACATTCTGCAAGTGAACTTGTGTCTTCGCTACGGCTATTTTCTGGAAATCAAGCAACTCGGTCACCATCTTCAGAAGCTTGTCGCCATTACGCAGTGCCATCTCCAAGAACTTTCGGCTCTTATCGCCCAGTGTAGTATCTTTCGCCAAGTCGGCAAGAGGAGCCAGCACAAGACTCAAAGGGGTACGGATGTTATGGGCGGTATTCACAAAGAAGTTGATCTTGTCATCGTAGTACTTGCGATGCAAACGCTCTCTGTAGTAATCCCAGCCGAAATAGACTATAACACCTAAAATACAGAGATAGACAATCCATGCCCACCAAGAGTTCCACCATGGTTGGGCGATATGAATGCGCAAGGTGGATTCTCCCAATATGCGTCCGTTACTCCTACCTATTGCCTTGACATGCAGGGTGTAACTGCCAGGAGGCAAATTGGCGAAACGAGCCTGCTGGTAGGCAGAAGGCACACTCCACTGATGGTCATACCCCGCCAGGTAATACTGATATTGGATGTCGTGCTGATATGGATAGTTGATGCTCTCGAAATGCACGATGAGGGTTTTCTCATCATGAGAGAAACTCATCTTTCCTTCTTGCAACATCTCGAAGAGTTCTGCATGCCAATCTTCCAGTTGGTCAGCCTCATCGAAAGTCTTTCCTTCCACCTCAACACCCGTGATATGAAGAGGAGCCTTGTAGTTCAATCCCCCTGGCAAACTTGGATGCTAAAACCACAGCTCCTTCACTGCTTCCGAATATCATTCGCCCGTCTTGCGTTCGGACTACAGCCATACGCTTGTACTCCCGCTCCAATCCCTTGAAGAAGTTGAGATTGGTCACCTTTCCATGATCGATGAAAGCCAGTCCCTTGTCGGTACTCATCCACACCTTGCCAATGGGAGTCTTGACCAAGGCATAGACGGTGTTGGAAGGCAAAGACTGCGAGATGGTATAGTTCTTAACCTGGTGCTTCTGCCAATCGTAGAGGTACAAGCCTCCTCCATCGGTGGCTATCCAGATATGCCGTGCATCCTGAAAATCCATCGCATTGACAAAGAAATTATAATCGACTGACGGAAATTCCGACGGATAGAAGAATCGACTGACACGAAGGCTTCGCTTGTCGATACGATAACATCCATGGGTCGTTCCCACCGCAATAATCTTCTTATCAGGAGACTCCACGATACTCTGAACTTCATTGATTGGCAAGTAGTTAACGGAGTTATCCACTTTTCCATTCTTTTCTAATGATGATGGGATATGTACCAGGTCTCCATCCAAACAACCTATCCACAAGCCTCCTTCGCTATCCTTGAAAATGCTATACACATAGTCGGTCTTTAACTTGCCATTCGACACAGAGTAAGCCCGACTACTGCTTCCATCGGCATGAACCTGAAAGATGCCATCACCATAGGTTCCCACCAAGACCTTGCCATCGGCAGTCTGACAAAGGGTAAGCGCCACCTTATTATATAGGGAATGATGCCACAGATGGGTTTGCTCGTCATAGATGCTCACCCCCTTGTCGGTAGCATACCATATTTTGCTATTGCGGCCCTGTGCATCCACGCTCTGCATAACATCGTTCACACCATTATTGATAAGCGACTGGCTGTTGAGATTCTCATGGCGCACAAACTCCAAGGTATGCTCCATAGGAATAGCCATATCCACACCTCCTGAATAGGAGCCCATCCAAAGGTCACCAAGATGGTCCTTGCAAAGGGCATAGACGCCATTGCCATGCAATACATTTTCCGGTCTGCCATCCGTATTCAAAAGTAGATTCGTCTTACAAGTCTTCTTGTCGTAGGCATAGACACCTGCTCCATCCACCGCCATCAATATGGTGGCTGCATCGTAGGGGATAATGGAACGAACAGGAATGAGCGGAATATCTGATAAGGATGAGAATTGCGTGAGAGAAGATAATGGCTTCCATGTTCTGTCATCGAGCAAGAGAATACCACGATGGAAAGTTCCCAACCATATCTGATGAGCCTTCACGTCGTGATAAGACGAAAGCACGGAATACCCTCGCAAGAGCAATCGAGGCTGGGCTGCATTTTGTGAATAGACGAAGACTCCCGAAGGAGAACCTATCAATAATTGTTTGCCGAAGAATCGGATATGATTGACATATATGTTCTTCAGAATGTATTTTTCCTTTGTTCGGCGAACTATACGCTGTTTTGTCTTTGCTACCAACAATAGATAGAGGAGCCATCATATACACGCCCCTATCTAACGCCATCCAAAAGCATCCCTTGTCATCAACCAACAAGTCATTGAGCACCACACTTCCTCCAAGTACATTCACCAGATTGACCTTGAGTTGGAATGTGTCTTTCACCTTATTATATATATAGATCTTTCCTTTATTATCATAGGCATAGATATGCTGTTGGCTATTCTTAGTCAACTTGATGTTTCTACCACTGGCATCACTAAACTGCATATCCGTAGCCAAGGTATAGTTTCGTACCTGTTGACCATTGTACCTGTCAACGCCTCGCTTGGTACTGATCCACATAGCACCATCCTCAGCCTCAACTATCGAATACACACGGGCACTGGAGAGCCCATTGTCCGTATTGAGATTCGACAACATCAGCATATTGCGGGTCAAATGTTCCTGAGCATGGAGCTGCGAACACAGCACCATGCACAAGAGCCACAGGAAATAAACCTGTAATCTTAGGAAATATGATAAGCCTTTATTTTTCATTTATCGGTCCAATGTATTAATTTCTTCCAGTCCCTTGGTCTGCTTCTTCGGCGTTATGCCGAGTCCCTTCAAGCTCTCCACCCTGCGCATCACGTTGCCACTTCCATCGTAAAGCTGCTACCTTGTCTTATCGAAGGTCCTGGAAAGACGGGTTATCAGATCGTCGATACCCAGGAAGAAGCCGATGGCAAGCCCTATAACGATTCCTATTACTTTTTAATATTGAAGTTGTCTTGACTTTTTATTTTATTAAAATTGAGAGGATTTCTTATCTTTGTATTAGCAAACCAAGCCTCAAAATCCTCTCATGTACAAAGTACTATACAAAGATACAATAAAAATGAAATTCTACCTCATTTATCAGTTGCAAAACGTGGATATATTTGCCAAAGTAGACTGTAAGAGGTAATTCCATACATTCTTTATAAGCTTAAGACTGGTTGTCAATGGTATATGCTTCCAGTTTTATCGCTCTTCACAGCAAAGGTTCTTCATTGCAAAACCGTATACGGACATTTTCGCATGCACTTTTATTTGACAACGTACAGTTTTTGGGTGAGGAGTTCTCGGAACGCTTCTTCTTTTACTCCTTGATGAAAAGATGTTTTGGTTTGAATTATGTGAATTATAGTGGAGAAGAACTGGAAAAGGCTATAGGGAAGGGAATGCCAGATTATTATCTGAGATATCGAAATAGGGTATTCGTATTTGGATGTAAGGATGTTCAGATGGCTGCAAAAATAAAATTAAGCGGTGATTATGAGACGATAAAAAAACAATTTTTGAGAAGTATGTCACAAATTCCAAGGGGCATGCGAAAGGGGGTGGCAGTTGGCAAATATGATTGGTAAAAAGATGGTTCTTCCGTTAAATGGATAGATATCTCTGATTAGATATATATAAAAAGCTGGTATTATGTATCTTTGTAGTGACCAAACTTCAAGAACATGAATACCAGCATAATGCAAAACGCCTTAGGCGTCTCCCAACAAGATTGTCAGAATCTGCGCTACGAAGGTAATAACTTAGTTTTAGAAATCCAAACTCCAAAGGAGTTACCCCGCTTGCTCTTATGCCTACTGTTCGTATACTCTGCTGCCAACTCCTTTAGTGGGAGCTGGGAATGAATGCGTCCAAGTTCGCTTTTTGCAAAGCTTTCACGATAACTCTGTAAAAATCGAACTCTGTAAAGGGCAAAGTTGGTGTTATATCAGAAATTTTTTGTATCTTCACGACGATTTATTTTAAGTTTTCCCCCGCTTCTGCCCGTGATGGGTCGTTCGGGGGATTTTATGTAAAGGTACAAATAATATATTATACTGACAAACAATTAGTTGGAAAATCCTGAATATCTCCAAATTAGAAATAGCTAATAACAATCGTTACGGACACCGAAACACTGTAGAAGTTCCATACTGGGACAGATGGGATACCCGTATGCCCGAAGTGAAAGACCAACTGCGTGCCATCGACCTATACAACAAATCCGGGGCAATAAGCAAGTCCGATTTTGTTCGTGCCCGAATACTCGGAGAGAGTTTCAAGGTGATAACAGTAGATAGGTCCACCGTGGAGTACCACCGCAAGCTCTCTGAACTTACAGCTCAAGTACATAAAATTGGAGTGAACTACAATCAGGTGGTGCGACTGATGCGCCTTTATACGGCTGAGAAAAGTGTAAAAACATTGTTACAGGAGCTTATCCTGCTGACAGAAGAACTCACCGTCTTGCAAGAGCAGACGGTGAGTTTGACAATTGACTATCGCAAAAATGTAGAATAGAATTACTTCCTGAGGTATTTAAGCATCTGCGTAATACAACGCTTCTTCTGTTCCATATTGGGATGAACATAGAGGTTGAGAGTTGTAGTGATGTTCGCATGCCCGAGCAACACGCTAACCGTCTTATAGTCACAGTTACTTTCGATGCAGCGTGTGGCGAAACTGTGGCGCAGCCCGTGATATTTCAGCCGAGGAATGTCCAAATGCTTCATTAACCGATGATAATAGTTTCGATAGGTTCGTGGCTCAGTAGGTTTTTCTTCGTTGGTCAGCACATAGAAATTAATATTTACTACCTTTTTCAGTGGTTTCACCATAGCCAAGAGTTCTTTGTTCATTGGTATCTCACGGCAAGAGTTCTTGGTCTTTGGGCTGTTGATGACTAATTCTGTGTGCCTACGCTCACCTTCTACGACGTAGATACGCTCAATGGTACGGTTTACGGTGATTATACCGCTGTCCGTATTGATGTCCGACCATTTCAAGCCGCATACCTCACCAATCCGCAAGCCTGTGGTTAGACTAATGTAGATGCCAAGGTTGCGAAATGTAAAGTTCTGCTTGATGAAATCGAGAATCTTTTTGTGGTGTGTCACTGTCAGCACCTCCATTTCTTTATTGATTACTGTAGTTGGATACTTGATGTCCCATTCGCAATAGTTCATCCAACCGTTCTTTACTCCGAACTTCATCACCATTTTCAACACAATGAGAATGTCCTTCACCGTTTTAATGCTGAGACCAGCATTAAGTTTTTGTAGCACAAATTCTTGTACAAGTTTTTCACTAAGACTGTCACAATCACCAAACGATGAAAGTATGTGATTTTCCAAAACTAACACATAAGCAGCGTATGTGGACTGCTTTACGTAGCGTTGCTTGTCTCTTTTCCAAGCCAACGAAATTTCTCTAATAGTTTTTGTTTTCATATTTAATCCTTAATATAGAAAAGGTACATAATAATTAGAGAAACGTATTAACTAATGTCCCAAATCTAAGATTTCCGGAGTTTGAGGGAGAGTGGGAGAAAACAACATTTGGGAATATTGCAACAGGGTTCGATTATGGTATGAACGCTGCTGCGAAATCCTATGATGGTGAAAACAAATATATTCGTATCACAGATATTAACGAATCATCATCAACTTATGATGACAAAGATATTGTTTCACCAGATGGAACGTTGTCGGATAACTATCAAGTAAAGGAGCGAGACATTCTATTGGCAAGAACAGGAGCAAGCACTGGTAAAACTTATCTTTATAGAAAATCTGATGGAAATTGTATTATGCTGGTTTCCTGATTAGGGCAAATGTAACAACGCACAATCCTTATTTTGTGTTTTCCCAACTACATACACATAGATATTGGAGATGGGTATCTATCATGTCTGCACGTTCTGGACAACCAGGTATCAACTCGCAAGAATATTCCTCTTTCCCAGTTTTTACAACATCTATACAGGAAGAGAACAAAATTGCCAAGTTACTATCCCTTCTTGACGAGCGTATTTCTACCCAAAACAAAATCATAGACAAATTGCAATCCTTAATCAAGGGGATTATGGTTGAATTGCAAAAGCAAGGACAAAATAAAGGCAATTGGAGAAATGTACTTCTAAGTAAAGTTCTCACGGAAAGGGATGAACGTAACACTAACTTATATCAAGTTTTTTCTGTTTCTGTTAGTCGAGGTGTTATTAATCAAGTAGATTATCTTGGACGTTCATTTGCAGCAAGAGACACATCAAAATATAATGTAGTACATTATGGTGACTTAGTTTATACAAAAAGTCCTACGGGAGCATATCCTTATGGCATAGTTAAACAAAACCTTAACCAAGAAAATGTTGCAGTTTCACCACTATATGGTGTTTATATACCCAATAGTCTTTCTGTTGGAACATATCTCCATGAATATTTTAGGAGTGAAATAAATACGCACAACTATTTGCATCCGCTGATTCAAAAAGGAGCAAAGAACACCATTAACATTACAAATCAACGATTCTTAGAAAATAGTGTCCCGATGCCTGTATGTGCTAATGAACTATTGCTGATCTCAAAATTATTAATTTCTTTTAACGACAAAATTAAATATCAGCAAAGCATACTACAACTATATCAGAAACAAAAGCAATACTTGCTCCGTCAGATGTTTATATGAACATCTGGCGAAGTAGGTATTGTTTTTGAGAATGTAACATTGATAGCATATTTATCTCATTTATAATATACTTGTCATAGTTTTTTTAAAAACAGATGCAACTGAATTAATATTCTCTTTATTAAAAAGAATATGGCAAAATATAGTTCTCCACATCTCCTTTACCAATGTTCATCTGGGCAGCTCCTTGAGCACAAGCAATCATACTTTCCTCAAATTTATGAAAAGAAAGTACTTGGTATATGAATTCTCTATTTTCACTTATCTTTAATTGTAATAGTCCAACTCGTTGATTGAGTAGAAAAAAACCTTCTGTGCATAATGAAACACGACCAACATTACCTGTTAATGATATTAAAATATCATTAGCTTCCAATTTTTGGTGCTTTGAATATCATAAGGTATTTCTATAATACAATTACATTCATTCGTTTTGACATAACGTTCGCCAGCGACATTTGCAATAGTAAGAATTTTCCATTTTCCCAAAGCGTTATATTTACTACTTTGGAAAGCGTATCCATTCTTCAATTCTGCAACTTTTGATAACTTTATTTTATTCTCAAATAAGTCTTTTCGTTCGAAGAGATATTTACTAATTGCATACTTTAGCTTCTTCAAATCCTCAATGATTTTGTTTTGGGTAGAGATGCGTTTGTCAAGAAGGGAGAAAAATAGATTCAATTTATCCTGCTCCTTGGCATTTGGATAACTGATTTTGAATTTCTCTAATATGTCATAACTAAGATTTTGTTGTTTAGTTCCTTGAGCATATTTTACACCTATCACATGTCCATGTTTTTTGTACCATGAATAAAGAAATTCATTTGTAATTTCTCCTTTAGGGGTAAATGCCATGCACGCTTGACTTATGGTTGATGGCTCCTGTGTAATTGAGCCAGTACCTCTTACACCTTCTGCCTCCAAACCATAAATAGCGATGACAAAAGTGCCAACAGAAAGTAATTTCAGGTTATTTGCAGCCTCCTGTGATATTCTTTCTTTGGTTGAATATATATAATGTTCTTTCAACTCACCGCTTGAAATCCAGTTTATTGTTCCATTAAAAAATTCTTTATTTATTCGGCTAGGTGTATTACCTGAATACAACTCAAATTGTTTTCCAATGGTACTTTCCTCCCACTCTCCCTCAAACTCAGGGAATCTTAGATTTGGGACATTGAGTGTCTTTTGTTCGTTATCTATCGTTGTTGTCATTTTGAATCCTTAATTTTAGTTGCCAATCATATCTCAGTTACATGCCAGTTACATGGTCGGTATATGCTCCATACCCCATTATATGAGGTTTTGAGCTAAATCTGGCACTTATTTGAGACCTTCAGTTACATGGCAGTTACATGGCCTACGCCCAATATGGGATATAGTTATGCCTATTACCTCCCTCTGCATTTCCTCTTTTATCAGTTTCGCTTCCAAAGCATCCTTGATTATCCTTGATGCCATTGGATAATTCTTATCCTCTATGCCCAGGCGTGTGCGAAGAGATTGATTGTTCATCTTTTCATTGGAGACATATTTGAGACAGGCGTGTTGATAACAAGCCCTCACTCTCTCGGACTTATCCAAATCTGCAAATTTCCGATAAGAGAATACCGTTGCAGTGGTTCGGCTTTCATAGAGCTGAAAACGTACTGGTGGTAACTGATACAGTTCCACATAGAATATGGTCTTATCCATACCACTACCTTTTTCCTCACAAATGCCCATTCTGCGCATGATGTCTGCAAGAGTATCGTTTCTTGACTGATATTCATCTATGAAACGCTCCACACTGATAAGGGGTTGCCCTGGGTTGGAAAATTCAATACGATCAGAATAGATTTCAATCATCGGAAAGCCCTGTACAGCAAAATCTTGATGAATAATCATGTTTGCCGCCAATTCTCGAATGGATATTTCCGGGTACATACGGGCATCCTTTCTTAAAGCCATGCCTATCTCCTCATTGGCAGGCAGCTGGCTGTTTATCCATGCAACCATTTCTTCAAAGCCTATGGCATAGCCTTTATCGAAAGTCTGTTCACGAATGGTCTCAATCTTATTTTTGCCTTTATAGACAATGACTCTAACCATTTTTCGCTTTAGACCATCGAAATCAGATAGGTGCTTGGCAAACAGAATGGCCCCAAGTTCAGTAATACTGTAGCCAATCTCATCTTTCGTTATCAAATTTTCAGCTAAAAACCTATCCAAAATACCATTTGTATCTTGTGGAAGAGGTAAGTGCATCATGTCAAAATAAGTTTCTGCACTAAGGTAGGAGAAAACGTCTTGACCAGATAATCCTTTTTTCAAGACAATCTTTTCCAAAGATTTACGATCGCCTTTCCAAATCTTAGCTTCCTTTGCAGGAAAGTCCTTCAACTTGCGTGTTATTGTGCCGACTCTAACGTATGCTTCATGTAGGAAACTTACAGGGCGATTGATTGTTGCTGGGATTTTGAAGATACAGACATGACCTTTATCCTCATAATTGAAATCGTCAATAATCTCGAAGTCTATACGAGGATTCAAGCGAGTTGATAGCCAAGATTCAAGTTCTTCGTTGCCAACCATTATTTGTTTGCCGTACAAGTCGGTGCCAACAACATCATGTCTTTTATCATCAACACCGAATACAATATAGCCAAATGGCATATTACACAAATAGGAACTATTCGACAAGGCTGAGATTCTTTCCCCTATCTCTTCTTTAGAATGAAAATTGTGCTTAAACTCTAACCACTCTGTTTCTTTTGGCTTGGCTGTCAGAGCATCAATCAATTTCTTGAAATCTATATATTCCATATGACTTTATTCTCTTATAGGTTCAAGCAACATTACTAATTCAGACTCGGCAATGTCACACTTTCAAAAAGGAATCGTAAACAGCGGAGCTTGCTTCTGTTGTCCATAGATGTCCACAAGTATTTTTGTGGAGCAATCTGTGTGCAATATCTTGTATCAGCTTGTTGGGCTGACCAAAAGAAGCCTTCAGCATCATAGAGTGTATCTACAATGTCTGTATATTGTTGTTCAACCATCTTAACCACTCGTAATAACATTTCCTTCCATGTTGTCTCGGTATATTCGTTGCCAAAAAGACGGAAGCCTTTTAGCTGCCTGTTTGTCGGAGTGAAAGATTCCTCTTCCAGAGACACTTCATCAACAGGCTTAGGCAATGGCTTGAATGTGGTTTGTGGCAATGGATAGAGACGCAAAAATATTGTCACAATTTCATTGCTGCGATTTTGCAATTCAGTTTCAGTCCACTTCTCGCACAAAGTGACATTTTTAGTCAAGCGATACTTGGAATTTCTGTAACCTGGATATATTTCATTTCCGATTGCCTTGCCATCACGCTTTATAGCAAAAGGCTTGTTGCTAAGTTCGCTATTGATGCCTGTCAATGTCAGGTTGGCAAATGTGTGAAGGTATTTCTCTTGTATCTCTTCAAAATTATCACCAAGCATTGCTTTCCACTCTCCACTGAGTGTTTGCGGCATAATATGTTCAATAGTGGCATCCTTCTTTTTCATGTCAATAGCTACGTCATTGTATTCACCATGCACAGAATTCTCCAACCTTTCAAAGAGAAAAATTTGGAACGGCTTAAGCATGTGATAGGCATCTCGGGTCTTTATTGATTCCACAAACTGTACATCTCTTGGCAACTGATAGTTGCCATCACGACGCATAATGTGAAAAGTCAATATATCTGAATAAGAATAATCAAGTTTAATATTAGCAGAGGCATATTCTTCAAGACTTTTCAGTACATCCTTATGCAAAGCACAGAACACCTGTGTAAGTGCATTGCCAGGCATATTGCATACAATACGTCTTGCCAAATAGTTTTCCACCAAGTCAATCACTTTGTACATTTCTGCTTCTGAAAGTTCATTAGTAGAGGCATACTTCAAAAATTGAATGAAGAATACATTGGCCACGTCTGTTTCGATATTGCAGATATGACGCATTTTCTCAGAAAGTTTGGCGGTGAAGAGTTTTGCCTCCACCACTTGCTGATAGTAATGTGCATAGTCCAACATTTCAATCAATTCTTCTTTACGGTCATGCCCTTCCATGTACTTCTTCCATTCGTAATAAATATTAGACAAACGAACAGGGCGTTGCAGCTGTTGCTTGATGGTGAGATAATCGCGCAAAAATCTTGTTGGTTGGCTTTCTGTTGCAAGTTCTATCTTTTGCCAATAGTTCTTGAAACACTCCAGTTGCTCTTCTGGTGTCAAGGACATCAGAAGATAATTGCGTATCTTGTCTGCCTCTGTAAGAGCCAATCCAGTAGAGTTAAGACTTTCAAAAATGAGCTGTGCATCATCATCTTTGTCCAATTCTATTGAAATGATTTGCAAGCGTTCGATGGCATCAAGCAATTGGTCAAATGACAATAATTGTGGTCTTCTCGTCAACTTCTCATAAAAATGGTGATAATTGCGAGTAATCTTAGACTCTTCATTAAAGGAACCCTCACCATTAAAAATCTTGTCGTAGGCAATTCGGTCATTCTCAATAGGTACTAATTTAATTTTACGTTCGGCGTTACAGAACTTAGCATTCAAGAAAACCTCATAAGCTTCTTCAACTCTCTTCTTATCACTTATTTCTATAGCATCATCTTTCACTGCCTTTATTCCAGCCAAAAGAAGAAGTGAAATGGTGGTCAAACGTTGCTGTCCATCTATTACCAACCTATTGTAGCTATTATTATCGGCAGACGATGTGACGATAGAACCAAAGAAATGAGAATATCTGTTTAAGCGACTTAGCTTTACCAAGTCGCTAAGCAGCTGATCGCAATTGTCTATCAACCAATCGTAATTACGCTGATAGACAGGAATTACAAATTGGATTTTATTGCCTTCTATAAATTCATATAATGGTTTTGCATAACCTTTCATACTTAGTTCCTTTCGTTTTTATTCAACCAATCCCAATTCTTTCAAATAACCTTCAATTTCTTTATCAAGGTCGGCACGCTTGGCTTCCAGATCCTTGATTTCCTTCATCACGGCATGGATGTCAATAGGTTCTTCCTCCTCGAAAGTATCAACGTAACGAGGAATGTTGAGGTTGTAATCGTTTTCGGCTATCTCCTCCAAGGTGGCAAGGTGGCTGTATTTCTCAATCTCCTTGCGATCACGGTAGGTGTCAACAATCTTCTGAATATGCTGTGGGCGGAGCTTGTTCTGTGTCTTTATCTTCTCAAAATCCTTGCTGGCATCAATGAAGAGAATACTGTCGTCTTCCTTACGGCACTTCTTAAACACCAGAATACAGGTAGGGATGCTTGTGCCATAGAAGATGTTGGCAGGCAGACCGATGATAGCATCCACATAGTTTTTCTTCTCAATGAGGAAGCGGCGGATTACCCCCTCAGCATTTCCACGGAAGAGAACACCATGAGGAGCAACGCAAGCCATAGTTCCACCCTCGTTTAAGTGATAAAGCATGTGGAGGATGAAGGCATAATCAGCTGTCTTGCGTGGAGCAAGCCGTCCTGCCTTGCTGAAACGGTCATCATTGTTGAACTTATCAGCAGCACTCCACTCAGCAGAGAACGGAGGGTTGGCAATAACTGCATCAAACTGAGTGTCACCAAAGGCATCGGCTTCGAGTGTGTCGCCATTCTCTATACGAAAGTTTCTGAATTTGATGCCATGAAGGAGCATATTCATGCGAGCAAGATTGTAGGTCGTGGGATTCTTCTCCTGTCCGAATATCTCATTAGCATGTCCTATACTTGCTGCACGGAGCAGTAAAGAGCCGCTACCGCAGGTTGGATCATAAACATTGCGAAGGCGTGCATGGCCGAGGGTTACAATTTCCGCCAAGATACGGCTAACTTCCTGCGGAGTGTAAAACTCACCGGCTTTCTTTCCTGCACCGGCGGCAAACTGGCTAATCATATACTCATAAGCATCGCCAAGAATATCAATCTCTTGTGAAGCCTCTACGCCAAAATCTATGTCATCGAGGGCAAGAAGTACATTACTGACCAATGTATTTTTATCATCGGCTGTCTTTCCCAATTTAGGCGAGGCGAGGTCTATGTCTGAGAACAAACCGCCAAAGTCCTCTTCACTATCTTGCCCCAGAGTACTATCTTCAATACGCTTCAAAGAACGCTCAAGTATCGGCAGGATATTTTCTTTCTTTTTAATACTCTCAATAACGGATGAGAACAAGAAGTTAGGTTCTATGAAATAGCCAATATTTTCGATACATTCGGTCTTTACGCTCTCTTGTAGCTCTTCGATATCGGTATCTTTTTCCATTGCCCATAATTCTTTGAAGGTAACATCGTCATCCACTAAGGCGTCATTGGCATGTTTCTCTATCTTCTCCGACAAATACTTGTAAAAGATAAAGCCAAGGGTGAAATACATGAAGTCACTTGCCGACATATTGCCACGCAGTTTGTTAGCAACTTCCCAAAGTTGGTCACGGAGTTTCTGTTGTAATTCTTCGCTCATATCGTTATTTCTTTTTTTCGATTTATGGCATCAGCCAATGTAACTTTATTGACGTTTCCATTTGCCGTGAAATATGAATCACGGTATTTCGTATTTGAATGTTCATCAATAGAAATGACAGCATTCCAATAAGAAACTGGGGTAATGTCACTTCCTGGGTCTAAACAAAAGATTTTTTTATTTTGTCATTTCGGGTTTCATATCCTATTGCTAACAAAGCGTGTCCGTCAACTTTATTATAATCAACCCCTATCATTAACGGTTTGTTGTCATCAATGCATCTTTTTAATGTTTCTATTGTTTCTTGTCGGCTTGCAATATAATTGCAATCGACAATACTTTTTGCAGCAAATTGCAGTCCGTCTTTTATATCATCGGCAAAACCAAGCCCTTTTCTGATAAGTCCATCTTGCCTTTCAAGAAAATTTCTAATAATACGTCCCTTTGAAGTGGAACGCTTAATATTATTTCCTTCTGTCACCTGTTTGTATGTAAATATGCGCAATATAATCAAATACATCATTAGAGAATATACTGCACAAGCACCATCAAGTTCACCTTGTCGCAGATGAACTTTTGAGGTGCCTCCTAATCTTACACCATCAGGCGTAAGTTCTAATGTATCTATTATTTTAATCATTCTATTCCCAACTGAATGTTCGTATGATAGACTTCAAGCGTTCAAGTATCCTTGTCAATGTTTTGCGTTTTTTTATTAATCCTAAATGCTTTTCTTTCAACGCCTCTTGTATAATTTCTGGTTGTTCCTTTTGCAAGTAGTCATATTCAGACAAGTAATGATTGAGAACAGATACATCCAAACCCTCTTCTTTTGCAAGTTTATCTACTGCGTTGTTCCGCTCAGTCGTAATGTAATTGTTCAATCGTTCTTCAAGGTCGCTTGTACCGTCAAACTTCTGTTTGCGTGCCATAAGTTATCTCGGTCATCATCGACGTTCTGCTGTATAAAGCCATCAATCAGTTTTGCCTTGTTACGTAACTCCGCATCTTTAATCATCGTATCAATAATATACGTACGTTTTTCCTTATAATCTGCGCTGTAAGGATTAAGATCAGCAATCAGTTCAAGTATGTAAGTTACATTGATAATATCACTATGCAACAATTCTAAACAGAAATCAATATCATCAATACCTGACTCTGTTGAGGTTTCCGTGGACTCTGTATCTTCGTCAGGCGTTTGATTTTCTTCTGAAGGCTTACTGCCACCGGCAAATGTATCGTAAATATCAAGGTATTTGCTTCGGAAGTCCATAAATTGCTGCTCTGTCATACCAAGATCTGCAGCATCTTCTTCAAATTCATCGTAAACCTGAATCTCTGCATGTTTCTTAATGACATCACGGAATGCAAGGATAAACTGCTTTTTATCTTTCTCGCTCTGCAACAAATCTATGCTGCTGGGAGTTGGGTATTGTTCTAAGAAGTTTGTCGTAAGTTCCTGATAATTCTTCTTGACTTCATTAAAAGGCGGACGGACAATATCTTCAAGATTATTGCTGTTACTGAAAAGCTTGATAGAAGCATCCACATTGCTTTTCAAATCACGGAAGCAAACAATCTTGCCAAAACGTTTCTTTTCATTCAAAACACGGTTTGTACGACTGAATGCTTGTAATAATCCATGATAGTCCATATTCTTATCCACATAGAGTGTATTGAGTTTCTTGCTGTCAAAGCCCGTTAGGAACATGCCGACTACCAGACAGAGGTCAAGTGGCTTCATGTCTGTTTTCTTTTTCTTCATACGAAGATTGACGTCGTCATAATATGCACGGAAGTTTTCTGTAGTGAAACTTGTACCGAACATATCATTATAATCATCCATAATAGCCTGTAACTCATCTGCTTCGCCCGTACTTTCACTCACATAGCTACCAGTATTCATACCTGTAAGGGCATCGTCCTGACTGCTGTTAGATGCGTATGTAAACACGGCTCCTATTCTTATTTTGGGATTAAGACTCTTGAATATTTTATAATATCGAATAAGTGTTGACACAGACTGCACGGCAAACAAAGCATCAAACTCGCCATCAAATGTTGATTTATTGAAATTATTAAGGATAAATTTGGCAATTTCCGTCATACGGTTTTGGTTAGCATTATCTACATCGGCATTGCCATGATAATATTCTACGAGGAAACCAAGTACATTTTCATCAGCAATAGCATCCTTTATCAGATACTTGTGGAGGCAATTACCGAAGATTTCCTTTGTTGTATGACCATCCACAGCATTCTCAACGAAGATAGGTGTACCTGTAAATCCGAATATCTGTGTATTGTCGAAAAACCTGACGATATTCTTATGGCAATCTCCGAAATGACAGCGATGACACTCATCAAAAATCATCACGATACGAGCATGACGGATTTCTTCAATCCGCCTGCTATACCACTGCTTACTTACAGCAGCATTGAGCTTCTGGATGGTGGTGATGATAATTTTGGAATTACCATGAAGGCGCTTCACAAGTTCATCTGTGTTATCGGTACTGTCAACAGCACCTGGCTCAAATGCCTCATATTCGGACTGCGTCTGTGTGTCAAGGTCGTGCCTGTCAACAACAAACATAACCTTGTCCACATCATCTAATTCGGCTACAAGCTGGGCAGCCTTAAATGAAGTCAGCGTTTTTCCCGCACCAGTTGTATGCCATATATAGCCATTGTTATTGGAATTTTTCACACGGTCAAGTATCTTCTCGACGGCATAGAACTGGTAAGGACGCAACACCATTAGGCATTTATCTCCTTCGTGTAGTACGATATACTTGCCTATTATCTTGCCTAACGTGCATTTATCAAAGAAGCTGGTGGCGAACTTTTCCAATTCATTGAAAGGTACATTATCCGCATCTGTCCAATTGAATGTGAATTTGTAGCCACTATTCGGATTGTTGGCAAAATAACGCGTGTTTACTCCGTTGGAGATAACAAACAGCTGCACATAGTCAAACAGTCCATGGAACGAGGTCTTATGATAACGTTGTATCTGGTTGTAAGCCTGTTTCAGCTCTACCCCTCTGCGCTTTAGCTCTATCTGAACCAAAGGTAAACCATTTATTAGTATCGTCACGTCATAACGACACTTCTTTCTTCCTTCAACAGTAATCTGATGGGAAACCTGAAACTCGTTCTGACACCAGTGGGTGCGGTTCAGGAATTCCACCCACAGGCGTTCTCCATTATCCAGTTCAAGTGGAAAGAGGTCACGGAGTTTCTTTGCCTTTTCAAAACGTGTGCCACCCTCAAGATAAATCAAGATTTTCTCAAATTCGGCTTCAGTAAACTCCGTACGCCCAATCTCTTCCAGTCTCTTCCTGTTATGTTTCTCAAGTTGACTTTTGAAATTTGTCCGTAGATTTTTCTCTTCTTCAATCTGTACATATTCATAGTTCATTTGCTGAAGAGTAGCAATAAGTCCGTTCTCAAGGGCCGCTTCACTTTGTACTGGCATATTTATTATTCTTTAGTTATTATTTGTTTAGCATATAAGGTTATTCTTCGGTTGACCTAAGTAAATCTCTCACATCAACCTTTAGCGCCTTGGCGATTTCAAGAAGATTCTCAAGGAACGGCTGCACTTTATTAGAACACCACCGTGAAACGGTATTCTCTGTACGACCTATTTCATTCGCCAGCCATTTGCCAGACAATTGTTTTTCTGCCAAAACAGCTTTAATCCTATATATCGCCTTTTTCTGTTGATTTATCATTGTATATTGCAGAATGCGTAAGTACAAAGATACACTCTTAAGGTTGTTTCTCCAAACATATTTAAAAGTAATTGTTTTTTCCGTATAAAATTCTTGTTTTAGAATTGTATTTCATCGGAAAATGATAGTCTTTGAATTATAAGATTAAATGTTCTTTGAGACAATGCAGAATAAAGAACGGGAAAGATACTTGCTCGTTTCCATTTTGTGCCCCATTTATTCTTTATCCATTTTTATTTTGTTGATTATCTGAGAGATACAATATTCTTGAATCTTTTGCGGGCGTAGTCTGTTGCAATCAGCATCTTTGCTCTTTCCTCGCTCTCACTCAGAGGTGAACGTCCTAAGATTGTGGCATCGCCACTCTTGGCAAACTCCATCAGTTTGCCGATAAAGACTTCCTGCTCGGGTGTCGGTGGTATGTTGTGCAGTATCTCATTCTTCTCTGGTCTGTCGATACCGATGTCCTTGGCAGTGCGAAAATCGCAATCTCCGCATAAAATCATTTCACGAATAGTAAAATCCTGATTATTAGAAATCTGAGAAGGTTATATGTCAAAGGGTGAACGAATAAGAAACGAGCGAGTTTCTTTCTTTATTCTGCAATGTCTCAAAGAACCTTTGTTCAATGCTACAAAAATAGTAACTTTCGTCGAAGAAAACAAAAATAATTGAAAGAAATCAAGGAATATACACCAAAAACTTTTATCAATCATCTATGACTTCAGAAACAATACGAGTCTAGACTATAAATTTGATTTTCTTACATAGTTGTGCAAGTGTGCTTATGGTTGCATTTTACTATCAAGTAATTTTTTCTTGTCTTGATAGTACTGCAATGAATCTCAGTTGCTGCTCAAGCATATGCATACGCTTCATATCGTAGCCGTGCTTGCGAGCTTCTTCAATAGGGCGTGTGTAGAGATAGTATATCTCCATTGGTCTATGATGATCGTAGTCAACCTTCATACTTGGTGAGTACGGTTTCATCAGCCGTGTCATCTCCATTATACCATCTGCATAGTCGGAGGCGATACCGCTAACACCACAGGCAGTGGCTGCTTCAATGACTTCTTCTATTAAATCACAGCAGAGCTGTGCTGTAGACTGATATTCCAAAAGTTTATTAGCAGGCGTATCAAGGACTACAGTAAGCCCATTGAAGCACATATTCCACACAGCCTTCTGCCAACGTGCGCGGGCATAGTCCACAATCTCCGTCTCCACACCAGCATGACGGAAGGTTTCCACAATAGCAGCGAGACGTTCAGGATTACGACTATTATAGTCACCGATATTCAATCGACCAAGGTCAGTGTGGTCTACCACACCCGGTTTAGTCTTTGTGCTACAAATAAATGCTAATCCTGCAAGTACGGTCGTATGTGGGAAGTCACGGACGAAATCCTCCTCCAATCCGATACCATTCTGGATGAGCAGCACCCACGTGTCGTCTTTGAGCAGAGGTGGTAAGAGCGACTTCAACAGATGTTGATTAGTCGATTTCAATGCAACAATGACCACGTCACACTTAGGCATATCCTCGGTACTATGATAAGCTTGCACATTATCAAGGTGGAAATCGCCTGCTATTGAGTTGATAGTCAGCCCGTACTGTCGCACAAAGTCGTAATCACTATGAAAGAGGAAGTGCACATCCTCGCCCCCTTGAGCAAGCCGTGCACCATAGTAGGCGCCTATTGCACCTGAACCGATAATTCCGAATCGCATATTCCTTAATAACTCAGTTTCTCTTGAGCAGCTTTTACCAAGCCATTGAGCCAGCTCTGATGCCATCAATAATGACATTTATTCCAGCCAACTCAGCAGCAGGTTTACCAATCAGACTCTCCTGTGTGAGAATACGAAGACGATTACCAGGAAGCTCCTCGAGCAACCACGCATGAATTACATCCAATCGATGGTCAGCATCTCCCTCTGCCCAGCCATGCCATGAGATACGTGCAATACCATCCTTTGGTGCTTCAAACTCTACGATCTCAGCTTCAATAGGGAAACCGAAAGTCTTGAAAAAGAAGGGTGCGTTAGGATAGAGTTCTGTCTTGCCCTCCTCCTTATAGCGAGCGTTAGACGAATTGCTGTAGTACTTCTCCCACACTGTAGCATGAGTGAGGTTGGGTCATACATCCTCTGCCTTCAAACCCTTTACAATTACCTCATTACTTACAAAGTTGTCTGTTGTGCCAGGAAGATACTCTTCAGGCCAATAAATTTCGTTCAACATAATCTTTTATTTTTATTGTTATCTATCTATTTAATGTGTGTGACCAATAGGGACACTGCGAAATTACGAACATAGTGTTCTTGTTTCTGAGTGCAAAGGTACGGCAAATATCAGCAGAGTCTGTTATATCAAACGTCAAAGTTTACTTTTCTCAAACGGCTTTTTCAAGCTATTAATATCTTTCCTACTCATTTTTAGATAGCCAACGAGTATTCAAGACCTGCGAAATATTATTACAGAAAAACTCGCTAAAAGGTGGGGGAAAGCCTCAGAAGTAAGCAATATCAGCACATCTGTAACACACTTTATATCAAAACGTTAGGAAAGTCCATTTAAAAAGGTACTCAATTGGACTTCAAAAGGTCGTCTTTTCAAAACCAATTGGGCATCTTTTCAAATGCAACTAATCAAAGAAATGAAGAAAAGTCGAAGTTGGTGCAAACAGACTGATAATGAGGAAGAAACGGAATGATTTGCATAAAAATGCCCTGTTCGTAAAGGGCAGTAATATGCAGATTTAAGCAGAAGTTCAGTTACCAAAGCGTTACCCGATTTTACCATAGGTAACAATGGAGTAATATTCGGTAACTTAATTATTTTCGCTCGTGTGGCTGTTGCTACGATCGGCAGTTTTCTGCATAAGTGATGAACGCTTTAAAATTGGTAATTTTGCCACAAAACATCAAAGCGTATGAAAACAGAAAAGATGAAGGTGTTGCTCTACCTCAAAAAGAGCGGTCTGGACAAGTCGGGTAAGGCTCCGATTATGGGACGTATTACCGTCGGGCGTTCCATTGCCCAGTTCAGTTGCAAGCTATCCTGCGATCCTAATCTTTGGAATCCCCGTGAGAGCAGAATGGACGGAAAAAGTCGTGAGGCGGTGGAAGTGAATGGCAGGTTGGAGAACTTGCTGCTGTCCATTCAGTCAGCTTATCAGTCTTTGCTTACAAGAGGTTGCCCATTTGACGCAACCGATGTGAAGGAACAGTTTCAAGGAAGTGTGCAGATACGGTGCATGCTCATCGAAAGACTTGATATGCTCATCAAAGAGAAAGAAAGTCATATCGGTGTAGACATCAGAAAAGAGTCAATAGCCAGCTATCACTCCACGAGAATCCACTTGCAGGAGTTCATCCAAAAGAAGTATAAGGTTTCTGACTTAGCCTTCTCACAACTGACAGAGAACTTCATCCATGAGTTTCAGCAGTACTTCTTAGGGGAGTGTGGATTTCAGGAAAGCTCATTCTACAATGTTGCCACCCATTTGAAAACGGTATGCAGGTTGGCTTACCGTGAGGGGTTGGCAGACATCCTACTTTTCGACAAAGTCAAAATCAGCAAGGGTAACAAGAAACTCCCCAAAGCACTTGACAGAAGGGCATTTGAGAAGTTAAAGACTCTTCAATTTGAGGACTTGGAGGAGGAAATGGAGACGGCAAGGGATTTTTTCCTCTTTGCCTGTTATACGGGTGCTGCATATTGTGATTTGATGGAACTGGACAATTCCCATCTTGTGCGTGATGACGAGGGTAGCCTTTGGCTGAAGTTCAACCGCCACAAGACAGGTGCGCCTTGTCGTGTCAAACTGCTGCCCGAAGCCATACGGCTGATGGAGAAGCTCCATAGCGATGAAAGGGAAACATTGCTCCCTTTCATGGGATATGCCACTTACCAATCTTATTTGAAAGCCCTGTGGCTTCGTGCTGGCATCTCGTTTCCTTTTACCACACATACGGCAAGGCATACCTTTGCCACGCTCATCACGCTTAAACAGGGTGTACCGATTGAGACCGTGAGTAAGATGCTGGGGCATTCCAACGTGAGCATGACCGAGCGTTATGCAAGGTAACGCCACAGAAACTCTTTGAGGAATTTGACCGTTTCCTTTCTTTCACAGAAGATATGCAGTTAACAATCTGATTCCTATTTTTTCTATCTTATCATTATTCAAAATCACCAAGACAATGAGAAGTACATTCAAGATACTATTCTATATCAATAGACAGAAGACCAAGGCAGACGGCAATACCGCCATTCTCTGCCGTATCACCATCGACGGAAAGAATGCAGCCATTACCACAGGAGAAGAGTGTAAAGTCTCCGAGTGGAACACCAAGCAGAGTTTGACAACTAACAGGAAATTAATCAAAGAATCAATGAGTTCAGGGAATTGGTAGAGAATACCTATCGTGACATTCTTGTAAAGGATGGAGTGGTAAGTGTGGAGCTTATCAAAAACCGCTTGCAGGGTATTGCCACCAATCCCATCACACTCCTTGCCATGAGTAGAGCGGAACTCCAAACAGTCAAGGAAAGTGTTGGCAGATCAAGGGCAGAGGGAACTTATCTGAACCTGTTCTATTCTGACAGAAATCTCCGTGAATTTGTAGAAAACAAAGGAGTACAGGATATATCCATCGGAACAATTACAGAGGACTTATTCGAGGAATACCGCTTCTTTCTCAAAAAGCGTGGACTGAAAGCATCTACCGTCAACAGCAACCTCTGCTGGCTGAGCCGACTAATGTTCCGTGCGGTCAGCAAGAGAATTATCCGCTGTAATCCGTTTGAGAATGCCAAGTTTGAGAAAGAGGAAAAGAAGATACGCTTTCTGCAAAAGAGCGATGTGATGAAACTTATGGCAATGAAGATGAACGACAAGGAATCGGAGCTTGCAAGACTGATGTTTGTCTTTTCCTGCTTCACAGGCTTAGCTATCTCAGATATGGAGAATTTGGAATACAAGCATATCCAAACGGCAACGGACGGACAGATGTACATAAGAAAGGAACGTCAGAAGACCAAGGTTGAGTTCATAGTGCCGTTACATCCCATAGCGGAAGCCATTATCAGCCATTATCGGAAAGAGCAGGAAAGAAGCGAGGAACGGCAGACGGTGAAACAAAAAGATGACCACCTTGTCTTTCACCGTAATTGCAGCCGTAGTGTCATGGATACCAAACTGAGCATCGTGGGAAAGGCTTGCGGTATCCGCCAAAGACTTTCCTTCCACATGGCAAGACATACATTCGGCACAATGAGCCTAAGCGCAGGTATTCCTATTGAAAGCATCGCCAAGATGATGGGGCATGCCTCCATATCAAGCACTCAAGTCTATGCGCAGGTAACGGACAGGAAGATATCAGAGGATATGGACAGGCTCATTGCCAAGCAATCGGCAAAAGAAAAGGAAACTTCGGAGAGAGAGGCTCTTTCTCTTGAACCTTCAGATAGTATCATAAACATTCAATCTATTGTATAATAGTACTTTAAGTAGAATGTTAATAAAATAAGATTTCATGGAAAATCTTTGGTTAAATTAATTTTTGGGTGTAAATTTGGGTGCAGAAATCAAAACATCCTAAAGTATGAACATCAAGCGAAATATTATCTTCACGTTGGAAAGCAGGAAGAAGGACGGAGTACTCATTGTAGAGAATGTGCCTATCCGTATGCGTGTCAATTTTGCTTCCAAACGAATTGAATTCACAACAGGTTATCGTATTGATGCAGCAAAATGGGATTCTGATAAGCAGCGAGTAAGAAATGGTTGCACAAACAAACTGAAACAATCAGCTTCTGAAATCAATGCTTCACTTTTGGGCTATTATACCGAGGTGCAGGAAATCTTCAGGAAATTTGAAGTAGAAGAAATAGTGCCAACCCCTGAACAAATAAAAGAGGCATTTAATGCGCTGCACAACCCTATAGAAATAGAAGAAGTACCCCCAAGAAAATCAACACCTAATGCTTTCTACAAGGTATTTGATGAGTTTGTGAGAGATTGTGGACGACAGAATGATTGGACTGATTCTACTTATGAGAAGTTTGCTGCTGTGAAAAATCATTTGATGAACTTTCGTACTGAACTTACATTTGATTTCTTTGATGAGAAAGGACTAAATGATTATGTTACCTATCTTCGTGATATAAAGGAAATGCGCAATTCTACTATTGGCAAGCAACTCAGTTTCTTAAAATGGTTTTTACGTTGGGCTTTCAAGAAAGGTCTGCATCAGAACAATGCTTACGATAGTTATAAACCTAAACTCAAAAGCACACAGAAGAAAATCATCTTCCTTACATGGGAGGAACTGAACAAACTCCGAGAGTTCGAAATACCTGCTGCCAAGCAAGCTTTAGATAGGGTGCGTGATGTATTTCTTTTCCAGTGCTTCACGGGCTTGCGCTACTCCGATGTGTTTAATCTTCGTAGAAGTGATATAAAGGGCGACCACATTGAGGTTACAACGGTTAAGACTTCTGATAGCCTGATTATCGAATTGAATAAACATAGTAAAGCAATTCTTGATAAATACAAAGATGTGGCATTTGAAGATGACAAGGTGTTACCTGTTATAACTAACCAGAAAATGAATGATTATCTTAAAGAATTAGCTGAACTTGCAGGCATTGACGAGCCTGTACGTCAAACTTATTATAGAGGTAATGAGCGCATTGACGAAGTTACACCTAAATATGCCTTGCTTGGAACACACGCTGGTCGTAGAACGTTTATCTGCAATGCACTTGCATTGGGTATTCCTCCGCAAGTAGTTATGAAATGGACTGGGCATAGCGATTACAAGGCTATGAAACCATACATAGATATTGCGGACGACATCAAAGCGAATGCCATGAGTAAATTCAATCAATTATAACACCGAAACCATATGATCCAAGAAATAAATAAAACAGAGCACCAAGATTTAGCTCTCATTGTACGAGCTATTGGTACTGACCTAGAGCATACGCAAGTACGCTTAATAGCCTCTGCAAACGCAGATATGCTTTTTCACTATTGGAAAGTGGGGCATTTTATCCTCTACCTCCAAAAGAAAGATGGTTGGGGAAGCAAAGTCATTGACAACCTTTCTAAGGCGATACGTTCTAAATATCCGAATAAGAAAGGGTATTCCACTCGCAATCTTATCTATATGTGCCAATTCGCAAAGGCTTATCCTATGGAGGCTCTAACAGAAATGGTTAAGGTTGAAAAGTTGCTTAATAGTCCTTCTGTTGATAATGTATTACAACTCACAAATGAGCTCAATCAATTTACGCAAGAGCCTCTTGCGCAAATACAAGCAGCAGGTATTCGGGGAGATATAATTACGCAAGAACCTCTTGCACAATTAGGAGATGTTTCTGAAACGCTGTCTGCTATCTATCACAGCGATATCAGTCAGATAGAGGGAATCTTCAAGCACTCAGCCATAGTTCGCACCAACTGGGCAAGCCATGTAATTTTGCTTAACAGCAAGTTGCCTTTGGGTGAACGCTTTTGGTATATCACGCAAGCAGTTGCCAATGGTTGGAGTAGTAATGTTCTGCAAATGCAGATTGAGACTAATCTTTTCGCTCGGCAGATTGCAGCAAAGAAAGTGAGTAACTTCTCGGCACGATTACCCAAACCGCAAAGCGACCTTGCCAATTATCTGATGAAAGACCCATATATCTTTGATATGATGGGACAGACAGATAAAATGGCAGAACAAGACATTGAACGGCAATTGGTTTCTCATATCACCAAATATCTTTTGGAAATGGGTAGTGGCTTTGCATTTGTGGCACAGCAGAAGCATTTTGAAGTGGGCGATTCTGATTTCTATGCCGACCTCATTCTCTATAATATCCAACTACATGCATATGTTGTTATCGAACTCAAAGCCACACCTTTCAAGCCCGAATATATGGGACAACTGAACTTTTATATCAATGTAGTAGATGATACCCTACGTGGCGAGCACGACAATAAGACCATTGGCTTGCTCCTCTGCAATGGTGGAGACAAGGTGGTAGCGCAATATGCCCTCTCAGGTTATAACCAGCCTATCGGTGTAAGTGATTACCAACTTTCAAAGGCTATCCCTGATAATCTAAAATCTGCTTTACCTACGGTGGAGGAAGTTGAGGAAGAATTAAGTAAGATTGTAGATAAAAACATATAAAAGGATATTTCAATTGTTATACTGACCTTTTAAAATGGTTTGGATTACGATGTGTGAACTCATATAACTAATACTCATATTATGAATAGTTTAACATTATCAATAACTACTATAGGCGATTTGCTACTTCGCAAAACCATAACGAATTGCGAGGAGCTATCAAGGATGTAGAGCTATGTGTGCCTCTCTATCAGCGTCCGTACAAATGGACAGCTCGGAATGCCATACAATTGCTCGATGATATTATTGATGCCAAGAATAGTAATAAGGAAAGATATAGGGTTGGTACACTTATCCTTCACAAAACAAAGGAAAAGGGACAATATGATATTGTTGATGGACAGCAACGCATCATTACTTTCTCTCTTCTTCTGACGGCATTAAGAGAAAATAGTATCGGGGTTTTGAAACAAAAGATATATGACAATACGTACAATGACCATAATATCGCCAACAACTATAATGCACTTTTTCGTAGGGTTGGATTAAAGTCGGAAGACAATGATTCGGCAGTTGAACATCAACGGGAGATGGAGCATCTTAAGGATTATATAGAGAACAGGTGTGAGTTGATTGTTGTGATAACCGCCGATGTGTCTGAAGCTTTTCAGTTCTTTGACTCTCAAAATGCACGGGGTAAGGCTCTTTATCCTCATGATTTGTTGAAAGCATACCATCTACGCGAGATGAATAACATCAGCGAGGATGAAACAGAAAGAATAGTAAAGGATTGGGAACAGGTTTCACAAAGAGATTTAGCTGATTTTTTTGGTAATTACTTATATCGTATCAAAGAATGGGTAGCAGGCAACAAAGCTAATATCTTGAATGAGCATAACATCCATATGTTCAAAGGTGTTACTCGTTCAGCAAGAACGCCTTATGCCCAATTCTACAAGAGTGCCTATTGCTATGCAGATATGGTCAATTCTTCTGCAATGCCTTTTGTCTCTGGTACTCGGAATGTAAATGCGTTCCAATTAGACACACCGATAATTGCCGGTAAGCCGTTCTTTGAATATACAAAGCACTATTATAATATACTAAAAAGATATTCAGAATAACAATAAGTATGAGGGATTCTATATCAATGACAATATAATAGTTAAAACATTAGACCGGCACTTCAAAAAAGGAATAGGTAACGGTATAACACGTCTGATGTTTGACACCTCTGTTCTGCTTTACGTTGACAGATTCTGCCCAGAGACATATCCGACAAAAGAAGATATTGACTTGTTTGAACAATTTGTCATATATGCGTTCATTTGGGCTTATTCTTTGAGGGCACAATATACTAATCTCGGTTGGCTTTCTGCACAAAACTACATTATGGGGTGGAGTGAAAAGATCAATACATTTAATATGTATAAACTGATTGCTAAGCAAGATACACCGACTTCATTACTGAGTGCTTTGGCAGACAAGCTTAACCCGCTTTCAAATGATGACATTAAAGATGGTTGGGTGCAGGAATGCTACGAGTATAATGGCGATGGTGAAACATTGAAGAATCTAAAGGACGAGAAAGATGGTGTGTATGAAAACTATCTGTATTTCTTCCAAACAAATGGTTACTATAAAAATTAAAGACAATGAAAGATTTGAATAATATTCTTGAAGAGTGCTCTATTCATGACATCTATTTCTCAAACAGAGGGGCTTCTATATTATACAAGATACCTATCTATCAGCGTAATTATGCCTGGGGGCGTGAAGAAATATATGCCTTAATAAAGGATGTATATGATTCGTTGGAAAAGTCTGTTTACTATATTGGTACTCTTGTCACATACAAGCGAGATGATAATATTTATGAAGTTATTGATGGACAACAGCGATTGACAACGATCTACATTATTCTAAAGGCATTGGACATAAAGAATATTCCAAATACTCTTACTTACTCTGCAAGAAAAATTTCGGCAGCGACAATAAAAAAAATGCCTGTGTTTGGTGATGAAAACGATATGGGTATTCTTAATGGCTTCCATTACGCAAAGGAAGCACTCAAAGAGATTGTAGGTGACAAGAAGACTGATATCGAATCTTTTAAGTCTTTTTTCTTGGACAAGGTGCATATCATCCATTATCGTGTGCCGAAAGATGTAGATTTGAATCACTATTTTGAGGTTATGAACTCTCGCGGTGAGCAGTTAGAAAAGTACGAAATAGTAAAAGCTAAACTCTGCGAACAATTAATTGGCGATGATGATGCTATGGAGAAGTTTAGTCGTATATGGGAGGCTTGTAGTGATATGAGTTTCTATATTCAGCAGAAGCTCCCTGGGATGACAAGTGTCTTTGGTAAAACAATGGAAGATTTTGAAATGGAATCTTTCGACGACTTCCCAGATTCTAATGTGGAGTCATCTTTATCATTGGGGATGAAAACTATTTCAGATTTTTTAAATACACCTATAAAAAAGATAGAAAAGAAGGAAGAAGATGATATAAACGATCGTTTCCAGCCCATAATAGACTTTCCGAATTTTCTATTAATTGTACTGAAAAATTACGAGATTGTTGAACGAAGATGATTTTTACTCCTTTGAATTTTTACTCTTGATGATAAAGAACTAATTAAGGAGTTTGATAAAGTAAATCTTACTCCCAAGTTTGTTAAGGACTTCGCATATAATCTCCTTTTGGCTAAGTACTATCTTGATAACTATGTAATACATCACACAAATGGTGAAGATAGAACCATTGAGAATCCGTGGAAGTTGCAATATTACTACAAGAAAGGTAAGAAGGCTGCTTACCTAAAGGATTTGTATGAGAGCAATAAAGCACAACAAAACGAGGTTATTCAATTACTATCCATGTTTGAAGTCGCTTTCACGCCTAAGCAAAGAAAAAACTATCTGTTCTATTGTTTATACCACCTATTTGAGGATTGGGACCTCAATAATTATGTAAATTTCTTAAGAAAAACTGGCAGATAAGTATTTCTTTTGATGTGTATCTCGATGCAAGTAAACTCAACGACATAAATCAGCCGAAGCCAAATAGTTTTGATGAGACTATTTTTAATAATGGTGGATTGAATGTTGAATTAGAAGAAGTGAATCGGGACTTCAATCGTATCTACCCCATCGGCTCATGCAATATACCTTTGTATGTATTTAATTATACAGATTATAAGCTTTGGAAGAAATATGTTGTTGAATTGCGAGGTAACAAAGCAAAAAAGAATTCTCGTAGTCGAATAGATTTTTTCAATTCATTGGGTTGTAGTGATTTTGAGTTGGATTCTTTCAATAACTTCTATTTCTCTCGAACAAGAAAAAGTCTGGAGCATTATTATCCACAAGCTAAGGCTGGAGACAATATGCCAATTAGTACGCAAGATATAAACTGCTATGGTAATTTTGCCATGATAGGTTCCGATGCAAACAGTTCTGGCTCAAACTGGAATCCAATTGAAAAAAAGAATCGCTATCTTGATACAAAGTCCAATCAGGTGAGTGTTGCTTCCTTAAAGTTCAGAATTATGTTACAGATATGTCAAGACAATTACAATAATGGTATTAAAGACAAAGAAAAAGAACGTCCATTTGGCTTAGAATGGGACGTAGAAGATATAGTCAGACACCAGAACAAGATGTTAGAGATGGTTATGAATAAAACTGAATGAAAGTCAAAATAGCACCATTATAACATGCCTATAACATAGCCATTAGCATATTTGCCCATTGTATTGGCTATCTATTGTCATGATATCAGTCAGATTGAGGAATTCTTCAAGCAGTCAGTTATAGTTCGCGTCAACTGGGTGAGCCATATAATTCTGAGTTCTATAAGATAACTTCTTCTATAAACTCCGAATCCATGTATATGTAATCATTGAGTCCAAAGCCACGCTATTCAAACCCGAATATACGGTACAATTAACAATATGTACAAATGTTATGGATAAAACTCTCTACGATGAATACGATGGAAAATCATCGGTTTGCTTCTCTGCAATGATAGCTATAAGGTTGTGTTTCAGCATACACTCTTTGACTATGACCAGCCAATTGGTGTGAGTGATTACCAATATTCGAAGACTATTCTTGAAAATCTAAAATCAGCTCTGCCTTCGGTAGAAGAAATCGAGGAGGAACTAAGCCGAATAATGGATATATAATAAATTAAAATATGGATTATCAGATTAAACAAATGATTGGCGATGAGAAAACCCATCGCTATGTATTAGCAAGTAGATGTACAAAGCCTTAGTGGTAATCGGAGTCAATCCAAGTACAGCAAATGAAAAATACCCTGATCCTACAGTGAGAAAAGTTATGGGATTTGCAGAGCTTAATAATTACGATGGTTTTGTTATGTTAAATCTATATGCTCAGAGATCAACAAATTTCAAAGGTGTACATAATAAGAGGGATGAAATCCTTCATCAGAATAATCTTGATGCTATAAGAGAATTCTTTAAGACATACACTGAATTGGACGTTTTAGTTGCTTGGGGTAATCTTATATCTAAGAGGGATTATTTATTAGATTGCTTTAGAGATATCGCCAATGTACTTCAAGAACAAGAGCGAAAAATCAATTGGAAGCAAATAGGAGCGTTAACAAAATCAGGACACCCAAGACATCCCCTTTATGCTCGTTATGATTTCGGATTAAAGAATTTTGATATCGATAGTTATCTTTAAAAGATACATATATCAATTATTCCAAGAAGCTGTATGAAACAATTTCTTGGAGTAATTGCTATTTCTTCAAATGCTTCTTTAGTTCTCTTTGTTCTTGCTTTATCTTATCCTGCTGCAACACTAACTCGGCTTGGCGTTGCAAGGCTTGCTCGTAATCAACAACTTTCTGTTGCATCTGTTGAATGGCTTTGCGATTGCGATGTATGATAAATATGCTGTCAAGATATGCGAAATCAGAAGCGGTAGCTTTGCCCTGCATACGCAGGTAACGATAACGTAGGTCGTAATCAAAGGCTGTTTGCAGCTTGTTGGCTCCCATACCAAAGAACCAGCAACTCACCATGACCAGCCCACAAACCAATAAAAGCAGGATACGCTCGGCTAATTGAATGCTTGCAAATAGCGAGTAGTTCTTATATCCTACAGGCTTTGTTGCTTGCTGATGAGCTGGTGCAAAGCTTCAAACTTTGGTTCGAGTTTCTTATTCGACTCTGATAGTGCCTCCAAAACAAAAAGTTGATGTTCTTTGATTTTAGCTTGAGTTTCTTTCGAGAGATGGATTTGCACAGCTTCTTGCGTTTTAATGCTATCTCCCTTTGGATTAGATAACTGTTCAGCAATAGTAGTGCGCAGTTCTACCTGTGTCTTGCTGATGGCTTTGCATTCTTGTTTGAGTTCTTCGAGCATATCGAGAATAGGTGCTATTTCGTTATTCATACTGATATAAATTTGATGTGATTAAATTCTACGTTTGCGATTAGCTCTATTGCGAAGTTTCTTTTGGAATCGAAGTTCATCAACGTCCACACTTCCGCTGGGCATAGGCATCGTAAAGACTTCGCCAAGTGCATCGGATAAGTCGCTTGCAAATCCGCTTTCATCAATCGAATGTGCCATTGGCTCTTTCGATAGATGTTGCTGTACCTGCTGAATGTTTCGCTCTATCTCTGCATTGAGGCGCGAGAAAGAACAGGAGCGATCTATCTTTGAGCCGCTGAAACTACATCCGTCTTTTTCAAAGATGATCCCCTGAATAACATTTGTATTACCTTTCGTCTTGAAACGAGTGGTAATACCTTGTTGCTCTAACCCAGTAACAAAATCTTTCCAAGTCTGAGATTGAGGTAATATAGACTTAGTGGCATCGAATATCTCGTATCGTAATTTATCCTCACCTCTCAATCGTGAGCGGTTTACCTCTTGCTTTCCTCCGCCAATGGTTAGACCATAACGCTCAGTCAGTTCTCTACAAATCTTCGTTGAACGATACTTTTCGTTGCGGTCGTTGATGGTTTTGCCATTGTTACCAATGCGATTGATACAAATGTGCAGGTGAGGATGATGGCGATCACTGTGCCTTACGATAAGGCTCTGTGTGTCGCCATAGCCCATTTTATGAAGATATTCGTTGGCAATCTTCAACATTGTTGCATCTGTCAGTCGTTCTGAATCATGTGCTGAGAATGAGAGTATGGTATGACAAACTGGTTTTTGTACATTCGGACGCATAGAGGCTTGCAAGTTGAAGTCGTGTGCAATGTCATTTGGTAAAGAACTGCGTACGCCATTAGCTTGTAAAACCTTGACTTGACCTTCGCGTTTGCTAAGCATATAACTGACAACTCCGCTGAAATTTGTTCCTTTAATAATCTTGGCTATCATGGTTTCAATCGTTTCATGAGTTCGTGAATAAGTTGTTTCAGCGCATTCAATTCTTCATTGAGTGAAGAAATGCCGAAAGCATTGAGCCGATGGGCTATCTGATTGAGATTGTTTGTCATGCCCGAAACCGTACGGATGAGTTGCATTTCCTCTGGCTTGATTCGGCTCTTTACTTCTGCATTTGTTATGAGCTGCCGTAAAAACTCTGTTCGTGAAATAGAGGCTTCACGTGCTTTCCCAACAAGGTGTAATACTCCATTGTATTAAGTCGAAGAAGCACTTGATATTTCCGTTTCTCTGATAAAGTCTTAGTGGGTCGTCCACCTTTATTTTTCTGTTCCATTTTTTATTTTTTTGATGAGACCAACGGGATCTTCACCTCCCAAAGGTGGGAGCAAGTAGGTTTTGAGATACTCAAAACACAAACTTGCTTCCCTGATAAACACTATCTTCTGATACCACGCTTTATGGTTGGTAATAACATTTGTTTCTCTTTGACTTTAGATTGAGCAACGAGCCATTCGTTGAGGTCTTTGTGAGTTTGATAGCGAACAGAACCGTCTATGATAGATGGGCAAAACTGCTTCAAAACTTCAAACGTTTTTCGTCCTGCTTCATCATTGTCCAGAAAACTCTCAACTTGCTTGTAGCTTTTTAACTTCTCTTGAATACGTGGCAAAAGAGCCAAAGAATTAAGAACTATGGTATCGCAAGCTGAAGATGGATTTAGCGTTTGCCACGAAAGGAAATCCATAAACCCTTCATAGATTTGTAAAACGTCTATGCCTTTACTAATAGTTGTAATCGCTTTTTGGAGCAATGCAGCCTTTGAAATAAGGACTACGAACTTCCCAACCGCCAGCATCGTTTGCAAAACCCAATGGCATAGTATGTCCGATTGGTATTATTGTATCGAATTTCAGAACAGAACCTATTGGCGATGCTGAGAGGTACTCCTCGTTCTGCGATGTAACGTAACAAATAAGGATTGGTAAGCGATTGCACAGATATGATTTCTAATTTGTGATTAGAGGTTTTTCTTTCACCGCCAAAAGAAAAATCTTGATGAACTATTTGTTTTGAACCGATTAGAAGCTCAATGGCTTCGTACATGTTACAATACTGTAAAGCACGCACAAGGTCAATGATATCTCCATGTTCGCCAGTTCCAAAGTCATACCATTGGTTGCGCTCTGTATTTACTTTGAATGATGGCGTACTTTCGTTACGTAGAGGGGAGCAGTACCAAAAGTGAATACCTTGTACTCGTGCAGGTGAATAACCCTGTTGCTGCAAATAATCTGTGATAGAGATTTGCTTGATATTTTGTATCTCCATTGTGATTTTGTTTTGATGTTTGAAAAGAATAACTCTCAGCCTTTTTCTTTTGGAGGCTGAAGGGTTTAGGATTGGTCAGACAGTCGTACACTATAGGCACACCTTTACGTCCGACCAAGTTTGTTTCTCTTTGGTCGGATTGGTTCAGGTATATATAGCCTGTGTCCGACCGACCAAAGGTTTTATTGTAGAGAATTATGGCTGAGCCGATATTTTCCTCGTTCTTCCTTAACCACTATGCCTTTGTTGAGCAAGAATTGCAAAAGTTCCTTGAGTTTAGTTTGCCCATAGGATAGCCCCACAATTTTAGCATAAGCCTCTTTGAGAGCTACGATAAGTTTACTATATGGCAAAATTTCACTTGTAGAGAAGACTGGTTCCAACGCTTTTCGATGTTCGTTAGTGCTTAACTCTTGGTAGGAGAAACGATGTGACTTCCGTTCATTGTCCGAATATGAGAGATCTATTTGGGGTATGCAAATATCGTCTTCAACCTCCTTAAGTCGAAAGGCAAACTTTTCAAAAGGTTTAGAACGAATGATGGAAGGTGCAACAATACTGCGTTCAGGCATAGTGTTGTCCTTTATGATTTGAAGAACTGTTTCAGCCTTGTTGTTGAGTTCCGTCCCAATATGTCCTCGTGCGTTGTCGTCGCCCTTGTTGAGGTGAAGTACAGTTTGGATGTGGATGTTTTGCTCGCTCGTCCATTGCATCAGGTCGCCCACTAACTTGGTTGCTTCCGTTGAGTTGTTGATGTCGAGCATCAAATCACGAATGCCATCAATGACTACCAAGCCCACGTTGGGCGTGTTGTAGATGGCATAGCGAATGATTTCTCTGCGCTCGTTAGGGTCAGCAATGGCTCTAAGATGACTGAACTTCAAATTCTGCGGTTCCTTGTCTATCGGCAGTTTTGCCAATCTCAAAATACGTTGCATCACAAGTTGGCAATGATAAGGACTTTGTTCCGTATCAAAGTAAAGAATTGTGCATTTACTCTCAGGAAATGATGCTTGATATTCCAGCACCTTTCCATTGATAAGAGCTGCAGCTACGATGGCACTCACATTGAAAGTCTTCTTGGCTTTCGCCTTACCTGTTGATACACTGAAGTTCCCCAGTGTGCCAATAATGGCTTCACCTGCTTGTAGTACAACTGGAGGAAGCGTAAACTCATCGGTTACATGAATGAGCGACTTTTTCCAAATGTTTTCATAATCTGTTATATTCATCATCTTCCTCCTGTCTTTCGTCCTGCCAATTCCAGTGCAAGGTCGGCATCAACGATAATCTTGCGCCCCACCTGCGTAATGGCACGATTGATTTTACCACTCTGCTTGATACGATTAGCTGTAGGAAGACTGCATCCAAAAAGGCGTGCAATGCCAGCCAAACCATACACATATTGCTTATCTTCTTTGGAGGAAGAAGCCTTGTTGATTCCCTGCTCGTGGATATATTACCGTGTTGTGCAAGGAAAAGTAATTCTTCACCTGTCATCTGCCAAACAGGCTTGTCCAGTAATTCGTTTATCGTCATAATCCAATTGTTTTGAAATGAATAACTCGCCCTTGCGCATAGAGCATTCTGTCAGGTCTGACGATACAAAAATAGAGAGCTTTTGATACTCTACCAAGAGTCAGGGATATAGCGGGAAGTATATGGTAAAGTTGGGAAATCATAGGGCTTCACGAGATGAAAGTTAGCATTTCAAAACTACTTATTCAGAAGTAAATTCATCATCGCACACTATCAGTTTTTAACACCTTTGCTACAAAATTGAGAACATAGCTGTTCCTTATATGTAAAGACTTGGAGCATTTCTTTATATTATTGAGAAAATTTTATACCTTTGTAATCAAAATAGAATCTAAAGAGATGTCTCAATATAGTTTCTCATACAACTACGATTCACTAAATGATGCGTTCAATGCGGTGAATAGGAAGGGAAAGATGCAGAAAAGGTATCTTTCACCTGAGTATTTAGCTTCAGCTCAGGAATACCGAGATATGAGAAAGGAGCTAAATGAGATATTGAGAAAGAAACGACAGTGCGTACGGAGGAGGAAGCAGGCTTTGTTGACTACTTGAAGCAATCGATGAAGGTGAATGCTCAGCAACAGAAAGCCTTGCTTCAAGAGCATCTTAACAGAGTATCTTCAAATATTTTGTCAAGTAGTTTTCGTTTCAACCTTACGTCAGATGCCTCAGAAAATCCACAGAAGCCAGTTTACTCTATTGGAGCTACAGCGGAAGAATTTTTCGCAATGCAAGTCCTTTGCAGAAATGTGAAGACTCTGTTTAAAATCACCATGTCAAGTCGCGACGAGATACTTTCTCAATTAAAGATGTTGTTGAGGGAGGATAAAAGCAGGTACTATATCATCCGAACGGATGTTTGTAACTGTTTTGAGTCGATACCGCATGACAGGTTGTTTGAGTATTTGGAAGGCAACAATCTGCTTGATGTAAAGAGCAAATCTCTCTTGCGTGGGCTCATCCGAAAAGAATTTGAATCCAAGAATCTGCGTCCAGTTATTACGACTCCACAGACAGGCATTCCAAGAGGTTGTGCTATCAGTTCTCTATTATCTGAATTCTATTTATCCAAAATAGATGAGCTGATTAGGCGAACACTCCCAGGAATAGTGTTCATGGCAAGATATGTTGATGATATAATTCTCGTTATACATCCTGACTTAGATGATGAGCATCAATGGTCATTGAATAAATGTGTCAAAACTCTAATTGATACGTATATCAAACATGGCCTGACAATTCATACACCTATAGATGGTACAAACAAATGCTATACATATGATTCCAATGATACAAAAATCTAAATTTTGAACTTCTAGGATATAATATACAATCCATCAAGGGAGACAAGAATAGGCAAGGTGTTTTCTCTTTATCTAAGGATAAGAAGAAAAAGATTTCTGATCGTATATCCAAGGTTTTCCTGAAATTTGACAGTTTGCTAAATACTGTTTCTTATGATGTTGCAGCTCATTATTTGTTTGATGCATTACATGTATTGACATGCAATATCAATCTGTATAATGCCAAGAGAGGTGTGAAGGTGGGCATATTTTATTCAAACCAATTGTTGGACAATATAAAAGATTTGGTGGGGCTAGATAGATATATTCAATATAGATGTAAGCAAATGTCATTGAAGGGTAAGGCTGGTGTTAATCCAGTTAAACAGCCACAGATTGAAATAACTTTGAAGAAGCAGCTTGAACAAATATCCTTTGTTAAAGGCTTTGATACTCATAAGCGATATAAGATAAAGAAAAGTAGACTGCAAATGATTAAACAATCGTGGGTATGAGAAAGAGGAAAAAGATAAAGCTTAGCTATAGCAAAGAGCGGGTACTCTTTTCTGATGTCTTGCCCTACGAGTGTCCTATAATATTCTCAAACCGATATTTGTATCGATTTCTTGCCAAATATTTATGGGTTGATGGAGAACAAATGGTTGATAATATTAAGTGCAATGTTTTGGAGCAATCTAAACGTTTAGAAGAAAAGGATGCGAATGCTTTTGCTGCACTGCTATTTGGATGTTATGAAAAGGGTAAAAGAATAGGTGTACTACAACATCGACCAAATGCTCTATTCTACCCCTATCAATTCAATATCGCTCACAAGGCGAATAAGAACAGAACGTTGTCTATTATACATCCATATAACCAGTGGCAAGTAGTAGAGTTTTATGATAAGTATAAATATTCCATACTCTATCTTTGCCATCAGAGCAAATACTCTCTTCGCAAACCACGCAAGATAGCGCAATACTTTTACTACAGAGATCGGCTCCACCGGAAGTTGTCAGGTCATGAGAGTGATAAAGTTGAATTGTTTTTCAATGAATATGAGAACTTAAAAACTTATTTCAGTTACGAGAAGTACTCAAATATATACAAGTTCTATGAGGATTACAGATACCAACGAGCAGAAAAGAAATTCAAACATCTTGTGAAGTTTGATTTACAGAGCTGTTTCGACAGTATTTACACCCACACCATAAGCTGGGCGACTGCAGGAGGGGCGGACAAGGTGAAGGTTTTGCCTGGATATCATGGTTCATGGCTTGGTGATGCATTTGACAATCTAATGCAGTCGGTCAATGCTCGTGAAACTAATGGTATTGCAATAGGTCCGGAGTTCTCTCGAATTTTTGCAGAGATTATACTTCAGTATATAGACCAAAAGGTTGAGCAGGAACTATTGGAAGAAAGCTTTGTCAGAAATCTAACTATGAGTGTTATCGGTATGTTGACGACTATTTTCTCTTCTATAATGACGAAAAGGATAGGAGACTCTTCATGGAAAGTCTAACTAAATGGCTAAAGGAATTCAAAATGCAGATTAGTCCGTCTAAAACAGAAGAGTTTGAAAGACCTTTCATAACAAAGATTACAATAGCCAAACAGAGAATTGATCATTTATTTAGTGATATATTCTCGACTCCACTTTGGGAAAAAGTAGAATCAAATTTGGATGTGGAGAAAGAAGATGAAACTGAAGACGAAAATTCGGATAAAGACAGGGAAATACTAGATAAGAAATTCAATATATACCTGCCTGCAAATAGCGTAAATACTCAAATAAAAGCAATAGTTAGGGAATGTGGAATAGAATATCGCGATATAGCAAACTATCTGCTTGAGAAAATGAGCCAACGCCTTGACGCTTTTCTTAATCGATATGAAATAGGCTTTAAGAAATATGAGCGCCTGATGTCTAAAGAGAATGCCAATAAGGATGAGGTTGAACTTCTAGCACAAGGAGTACAAAGGAAGCTTACAAGTTTTCTAGTATCTCTGATTGATGTAACGTTCTTTGTTTTCAATAGCAACAGACATGTAAACACTACATTGAAATTGCAGAAGATAATGAATACCATTGTTATCTATGCAAAACGGCATGGTGATTTTAAAACTAATCCAGAGGTTAGATTCCAAACAATAAGCAAGGATATTATCTTTAAGAAGATTCAAGACGAAATCGCCTGGTGCTGGCTACAACAGATTCGCATCGTAACACTTTGCATGAAAGTCTTTATCTGTTAATATTAGTCAAAGAGTTAGGTTCTGCATATCTGTTTTCACCTGAAGTTCTCAAATCATTCATTGAAAAGAGTGAATTGCAGTATAACTTGTTCGCATGTATTATATTGATGTATTACTATGCGAACCACAAGCGTTATGATACACAAAAGACTTTATTGAAAGAAAATATTTTGAAAAAGTATCGGCTTGTTGCGGAGCAAGAGCGTAAACGCAATTCGGAACTCACGATTCTCACGGCGGATATGATAACTTGTCCCTTTGTAGATGATGCATACAAACAAAACCTTCTTACGTTGATGGGCATTACTAAGACGGAAGATCAACGGATGATATTGCGCTTTGCTAAAAAGCAAAAGTACATCTTCACTCGCTGGACAATGTTTAATTTGAATAAAGAATTACAGGCAAAGATTTCACAGGAGGTATATTCGTAGCTTCTGTAACAGCTGTTGGTCCAACTATACATTCACACACATAACCTTCAAGCTAGCCGAAATGACGCAGGAAGTTACGTTTTCCAAAATGGTTGGTTAGGATTGTACCGAATGTGAAATCTTGCCTTTCTCAAACCTATAAACCTCTCTCAATAACGAACTACTCCCAAAACTATTAGTCTTAGGTGTAACGTTTTTCTTAAGTGCTTGATTTTTGGGTGTAATAAAGGGTGTAAATCGCATAACTTGCTGATTTACACCCTTGTTTGCGGAGAGAGAGGTTTATGAACCAAACTCTTCTAACTCGTTGTAATTAAATGTTCTATCAATTTTGACAAATCAGTAGTGTAGCATTTTTGTAGCAGTATTTTGACCGCTTGATGACTACCATTCTGACTACCTTTTGAAAGCACAACTGCTCTCTTTGCTTCGGTACAAAGGTATATAAAATTGTACTAACCTCCAAATCTTTGTACCATAAATATTTAGAGATTTTACTGCTACACATTCCAGTGCAAGGTGCAAGCCCTTATATATAAGGGGTCTTGCACCTTGCACTGGAGGACTTGTGTGTGACAGCCTGATATTGGTGATCTTTTATAGCTTTATCACTATAAAAGGTAAATTATGTTATTATTTATTTCTATATAAGTTTACTATATTTATCTTATGAGTGATATAGATACCCTTTGCATCCGCCACCAAACAAAAAATTGCATCTGGTGCATGACGACTTGCAGAGGGTACATAAACTTGCGTGTGACGGGTTGCTCATGCCAAGATGTTTCTATAACTTTATGTTTATGAAAGAGTTACTGGAATTTCTTCGAAATGAGAGATTGAACAAACATCTAAAACAGGCGTATATAGCTGAGAAATTGGGAGTTGATGAAAGTACAATATCCCGATGGGAGTCTGGTCAGATTACAATGGATTTTCTCCAAATAGTAAACTATGCGACTGTTTTGGAGATAAATGTTTATGAGATGTTTGCATATCTCGCAAGTAATGGACAAGATCTTCCCAGATCTATTGCAGAAGTACACGTTGAGGTGTATACAAAAGAAGCCTACAACTCTCTTATGCAATACCTTGCAAATTCTGGGATGGATATAACAATTAAAAGCACCAAGTTGAAAAGATGGAAATAATCGCAGTAGAAAGCCAAGCCTATCAGGAACTGATAGACAAGCTCAATCGTATTGAGCAGTATGTTGAGCGCACCTCCCGTCTTATTCAAGACATTGATGACGAGCTGGAGATGACAACCAAAGACCTTATCGGGGCTCTGAATGTTTCAGAGTCCACCCTTTATCGCTGGCGCAAGAAACAGTTGGTACGGTATCGCTACACGGAAGGTGGCGATGTACGCTACTTCTTCAAGTCTATCGTGATAGCCACGAAATGTAACCGGCTCCGCGTATCAGGTATGAGAAACGACGAGGTTCTTGGTCGGCTCAACCGTTTCAAGGACAATCTCATCATGAGTTCATGTCTTAATCCTAAAAACCGACAACTATGATAGAAAAGGAACAGATTCTTTTGCTTACACAGGGAGGTCTGAATGTGTTTTCCCATTTCCTCGGCTTTGAGGTAAACCTTCATCGCAACTTCCGAAGCCCCTTTTATGACGATAGACGGGCTTCCTGCCATATCTACTACAACAGGAAAACTTCTTCTTACAAATTCTATGATCATGGCGATACCACCTATTCAGGGGATTGCTTCTGGTTTGTGGCAACCCTCCGTAACTTGAACTTGAAAACAAGTTTTCCCGAAGTCTTGGAAACTATAGTACAAGAACTTGGATTGTATTCTTTATGTGATGGTGAAAAGCATAGCAACCATAACACTTTATCATATAAAAAAACTATCGTCCCCACTCCTAAGGCTGATATAACCAAGTGTACGGAAGAACGTCCATACAGTTTTGAGATACAGCCTTTTGACGATGGACTGATGAACTATTGGGCGCATTATGGTATCCATGAAGATACACTTCGGCTTTTTCGGGTACGGAGTCTTAAACGGTATGAGAGCGTATCTGCTGAAGGTAAGAAGTTTGAGCTTCACAGTTCGCCGACAGAACCGATATTCGCCTATATTGGAAATGGCTATGTCAAGATATATCGCCCTCACAGTCCGAAATCCGCTTTCTCTATGGTGGGCGGATGCCTATGACCTATTGTTTCGGCATGGAGCAGATTCCCACCAAAGGAGATATGCTCTTCATTACAGGTGGGGAAAAAGATGTGCTCTCGTTGTATGCGCACGGGTTCAATGCAATCTGCTTCAACAGTGAAACGGCACAAATACCGGAAAGCATCATAGAGAGCCTTCGACTTCGCTTTCGGCATATCATACTCTTGTATGATGCAGATGAGACGGGTGTACGGGAAGCGCATAGACAAGCTGAACATTTAGCAGAATACAAGGTTTTGAATCTTACACTCCCACTTAGTGGAACCAAGACGGAAAAGGACATTTCTGATTTCTTTGCCTTAGGCAACGGGGCGAAGGAACTGAAAGAACTGCTTGCCAAGATGTTTACAGACCTATATAGCCAAACCATGATGATGCTTCGCTCCTGTGAGATTGACTACGACAATCCACCGGATATTTCCAAGACTGTGGTGGCAGTGAATGGTGTCCCTTTGGGAACGCAGGACAATCTGTTCTGCATTACTGGAGGTGAGGGTACAGGCAAGAGCAACTATGTAGGAGCCATCCTTGCCGGAGCTTTGGGGAATGAACGGCTGCCTATAGAGAAAACCTTGGGATTGGAGATTACTGCCAATCCCAAAGGCTTGGCAGTCCTGCATTATGATACGGAACAGTCCGAGGCTCAACTGCACAAAAACTTGGGCAAGACTTTGCGCAGGGCTTCATTGACGGCAGTACCGGAGTTTTTCCATTCACTCTACCTTGCCTCACTCTCTCGTAAGGACCGCTTGAAACTTATCCGTGAAAGTATGGACCTGTTCCATCACAAGCATGGTGGAATACACCTCGTTGTCATTGATGGTATTGCTGATCTGATACGTTCTGCGAACGATGAAACGGAAAGTATAGCCATTGTTGACGAACTTTACCGCTTGGCTGGGATATACAATACTTGTATTATCTGCGTATTGCACTTCGTGCCGAACGGTATCAAACTTCGGGGACATATCGGCTCGGAACTTCAACGTAAGGCGGCGGGTATCCTTTCCATAGAGAAAGACGACAATCCTGAATACTCGGTCGTAAAGGCGTTGAAAGTGCGTGACGGAAGTCCGTTGGACGTACCGATGATGCTTTTCGGCTGGGACAAGAAAGAAGACATGCACGTTTATCGTGGTGAGAAGTCCAAGGAAGACAAGGAAAAGCGCAAGACCGATGAACTTATCGGCGTTGTAAAAGAAGCTTTCAGAAATTCCCTCAAGCTCACTTATCAGGAACTTTGTGAGATTCTGATGCGGGAGATGGAAATCAAGGACAGAACTGCGAAGAAATACATCGCCTACATGAAAGAACAACGTATCTTAGCACAAGATACCAATGGCAACTATCAAAAAGGAGAACTATGTCGTACTTAGAACATCATACAGAAGATACATGGCAGAAACGATTGTTTGATAAGCTGATGAGTGTCGAGGACAAACTCAACCTCCTGCTTGTCCTGCAAGAGCAATCCGTTGACACGACTGTCCATCCGCCCTTGAAACCAGAATACTTGGACATCATTGATGTATCCAAGATTCTGAAAGTGGAACAGAAGACGATTTACAATTGGGTCTGGGCTGGGAAATCCCCTATCTCAAGGCTAATGGTCGGTTGCTGTTTCTTCGGAAAGAGATAGATGAAATGGTACAAAAGCGTGAAGAATGGTAGTATATTCCCATCACTGGAAGATTAAATATAGATTTTTCTTCCCGGATTTTTTGGTTTATGCAGAAAATGCATTATCTTTGCCGTTGGAATTTTTTGAAGAATTTCCAACATGCGTATGAATGAGCAGACCCTTAGACAACAAATTCTATCTTCTGAGAACGACACCATCTTCTTCAGAAATGATTTTCCGCAGTATCATCCCGAGTCAGTTGGTCGTATTTTGACGGACTTAACTGAAAAAGGAGAACTCGTGCGAATTTCCTCGGGCATTTATGTGAAGCCTAGAATAAGCAGGTTCGGCCCCATTATGCCATCAATAGAACATATTGTCAAGGCTATTTCCATACGAGATAAAGCCCAGATACTCCCATCTGGCGAGACAGCATTGAATGCTTTGGGACTTTCTACTCAGGTGCCAATGTCGTATTCGTTCCTGACTACAGGAAGTGCGCGGAAACTGGCTATCGGGAAGCGACAAGTTATATTAAAGCGTGGAGTTCCTCGCAATTTTGCGTATAAGACACAGCTTATAGCCTTAATTGTTCAAGCCCTTAGATGTCTGGGAGAGCCTAATGTCAGTCCAAAAGAACTGGAGCAAATACAAAGATTGGTAATCAAAGAATCCGATAGACAGGCTCTAATCAGTGATGTGCAGATAATGCCGGAATGGATGAAAAGGATTATCAAGCCTATGATTAAATAAAATATGAAACTTTGGGATAAACAATACGTTGGAGGATCGGCTGGCAATGCTCCAACAGACAGAGGAAACTCACTCTGGGGTCAATCAATCAGCAATAGAAAAAGATTGGTGGGTAACAGTAGCCCTGCATGCACTGTTCCAATGCTCTTGTGCTCCCGCACTTATTTTTAAAGGAGGCACTTCACTGTCAAAAGGGTTCAACCTCATTGAACGGTTCTCAGAGGACATAGACTTGGCTATTCACCGTTCATTCTTTGGAATTGACAAGACAAGCAAGAGCCAGCGTGAGAAACTCCGTAAATTATCAAGGTCTTTTATACATGAAAGTTTGTCGAAGCAATTAGACAAGCAGCTTCAGAATATGGGAGTTACCGGTTATCGAATTGAGAATGTAACTTACCGGCAAAGTCAAGAAGGAAAGTTGATTCCTATCGATAGTGATAAAGATCCTACGGTGATATTTTTGCATTATGACAGTATTATCAAGGATATGATAGATTATATCCCTGCCCGTGTGAAGATTGAAATAAGTTGTCTCTCCATGGATGAGCCTACAGAGAAATGTAACATACAATCATTGATAAGCGAAAGCTTCCCCGATGAAGATAAGATGTCATCTGTCATAAGAACCGTACTGCCTACTCGCACATTTCTTGAAAAAATCTTTCTACTGGCAGAAGAATTCCAAAAAGAGCATCCAAGACATGTACGTATGAGTCGACATTTATACGACCTTGAGCGAATTATGGATACCATATATGGACAAGATGCTATTGCCGATCGTCAGCTATATGATGCCATCGTTAAACATCGCCGTACATTTATGCGTTAAAGTATGTGGACTACGACAAACATTCTCCGAGTACCATTTCGTTTGTCCCTCCAACTGAAACTATTGTAGAGTGGGAGAAAGATTATGACAATATGTGCAAGCACTTCTTTTATGGTTCCACGCTTCCTTTTGATAAGTTGTTAAAGCGTATAGCAGAACTGCAGGATAGGATTAGAAAAACTGCGTATGTATAATTATTCGGTAGTTAGCAAAAGCGTCGAGCAGGTCTTCTTGCTCGACGCTTTTTTATCGCCATTTCGGTTTAGAGATAATCATCCGACTCATCACATCATCATGACTTTCAAACCTTTCCTTTGGAGCATGTGTGGGAGATTGAGTCTTTACCTTTTGTGTGGGAGACTCTTCTATTGAATCTTGCTTAATTTCTTGTGATAAACCGCTTTGTTCATTTTCCTTTTCCTCTTCTTCTTGTTCTTCTGGCGGTGCAAGCGTAAGCGCAATCTTTCTATCCAACTCGGCAGCTTCACTTTTAAGTGAGCGGAGCTCGTCCTCTTTCTTCCAAGAACTGTTAGCAATATTAGTATAAACATCTTTATTTGCAACAACCTTTGCCATTTCTTTTTCATGCGATTCTATCACCTTTGGAATACGCTCCAAGGCATTAATGAAGTTCTGACATGCAAGTTTCGGGTCTGTTGCCAATTTACCGTTATTATAGGTATAGTAGATACTCTCCTGCCCTTTTACAAAGAAGCGGTTCACCGAACAGTCGAACAAGTCCTTGGAAGTACTCTCTGTCTTGACCATAATGGAGAAACCATAGATTTCGCCAATTTTGTTGTACTCTCCTTTGGTGCGAGCTTTTTCGTCTATTTCCTGTAAACGTGCAGCAATAGTCTTGATGTCAGTACAGTCTTCCACACCTTTGATTGTCAGTTTATTTATAGGTGTACCTTCATCATCACGCTCCACACGCTTCTCAAAGAGAGCTAAATCAGACTGTGCCTCTTTGATTTTATCCGTATGGAAGGACACGGAGCTGTCAATCTCTGCCAACTTGCCCGTTGCGGCATCACGCTCACGGAGAAAGTTCTTACGTTCTGATTCCAAGGTGGTAATCTTCTTATCCAATCTTGCTTTCTCTAAAAGGTCGGTATTACCTGAAAGCACCGCTACGTATTCGGAGAAGTTCATGCCGCTGTCCTCATCCATTGAACCCTCATCGATGGTGCGACTGCCAAGCGTGTTTGTCTTTAGCTGATTGATGAAGAGCTGCTTGTTATGCAGCAAATTGAACTTATAACTGTCCAAAGAACGTTCTACAGCGTAGATAATCACATCGACCTTGTTGTCCGCAAACTCTTTGGCGATAAGGTTTCCCTTGCGCACAGCTCGTCCATTGCGCTGCTCCAAGTCTGAAGGTCGCCAAGGCGTGTCCAAATGATGGACCGCCACGGCACGCTGCTGAGCATTCACACCAGTACCCAACATGGATGTAGAGCCGAAAATAATGCGAATGTCACCACGGTTCATGGCATCTACCATCGCTTTCTTGACTTTCTCGTTTTTGCATTCTTGAATGAAGCGTATCTCGTAGGATGGGATATGGTAGTCCTCCACTAATTTACGCTTGATTTCCGAATAGATATTGAAGTCTCCGCCGGGCTTATAAGTACCCAAATCAGAGAAAACAAACTGCGTTCCTTTTTGTGTATCGTACTTTTGATAATAGTCATTGAGCATCTTGGCATAGTGACTTGCCTTGTTGTCGATATGATCTGAGTAAGCATTTTCATCTATCATGCGTAAATCAAGGCTCATCTTGCGGGCATAATCAGTAGCTAAGAATTAAGGGAAATATAGGGTAACGCAAGGAATGTAACTATTTGAAATAGTATTATTTAGCTTTTTCTTACTATTTTGAGGGTAAGCGAAAACGAGCATCAAACGGCAGGAGTTCCGTTACCAAATCGTAACCCATCAAGGAAAAAGCAAAAAGGGGTTACGAATTGAATGTAAATAACTGTGTCATAGGTTTTTATTCTTCATCTTTCATTTTTCTGCATCGCTCAGGAATACTTGTTCGTATGTACCTTTGCAAGCAAAGGAAATTTTGAAAAAACGACAGAAAAAAATGAAGGAAAACAAACTCAAAGTATCGTTCTTCGTTCAGGCGAAACGAACCGACAAGAAAGGACTTGTGCCTGTTATCGGGCGAATCTCAGTAGGCAGAACCCATTCTGGCTTCTCTACCAAGTGCAAGACTCCGCTCGCTCTTTGGGACAGCCGTAAGCAACGGCTCATCGGTAAGAGCAGCATGGCTGTGTCCGTCAATCAGAAACTCGGTGAATGCACCGCACTCATCCACGCACGCTTTCATGAACTCAGTGAAAGAGAAGAATCCTTTACCGCCACAGACGTGAGGGATGCCTATCAGGGGCAAATCCACTGTCAGGCCTTGCTCTTGGAGAGTTTTGGGGAGTATCTCACACAGACAAAGGAACGTGTCGGTATCGACCGAGCCTTAAAGACGTTCAAACTCCGTACCTACCAACTCTCCCTGCTTCGTGAGTATGTGCAGAAGAAGCACAAGGTAAGCGACATTCCCCTTTCACAGTTGGACAAAGCCTTTATCGAGGGCTTCGAGTATTATCTCACTATTGACCGCAAACTGAAACGCAGCAGCATATCGAGTACCGTGTCTACTTTGCAGACCATCGTCCGCATGGCGGTGAAGAAAGGTGTGCTGGACTTCTATCCGTTCTTGGGTTACAGTTACGAGCGACCAAAAGGCGAACCGAGAAGCATTACGCAGGAAGAACTTGAGCGCATCATCGACTTGGAGATTGAATGGGAAAACTACCGCATTGTCCGTGATTTGTTCGTCTTCTCCTGCTTTTCTGGGCTGGCAATCTCCGACGTCCGTAATCTTCGGGAGGAAAACATCGTTTTGGAAGAAGGCGAACTCTGCATCAAGGGCAGGCGAATGAAAACCAAAACTCCGTATCGTGTACAGGTACTTCCCCCTGCGCAGACTATCATGAATCGTTATAGAGGGATAAGGGCAGGCTTTGTCTTTGACGTTCCAACCACCGACGTTATCCTCAATGGCATGCACTATATACAGCGAAATATCGGTATGAAAACTCCGCTGACCTTTCACATGGCAAGACACACCTTTGCATCGCTTATCACACTCTCGGCAGGTGTACCTATAGGAACGGTGAGCCGTATGCTCGGACACACAAATTTGAGAACAACACAAATCTATGCAGTTGTTTCCTCCGAGAGAATCCATCGGGATATGCAGAAAGTACAACAACGCATACAAGATACATTCACCTTAAAACTTTGAAATCATGGCACGAAGCACATTCAAGACACTCTTTTATATCAACCGTTCCAAAGAGAAAAAGAACGGCAAATGCCCGATTATGGGGCGCATCACCATAGACGGAGAACAGGTACAATACAGCACGGGAAAGGAAATCGCTCCCGAACTTTGGGACAGTCGTAAGGGACGGTGCAAAGGTATAGGCGAAGAAACAAAGGAAATCAACCGCTACTTGCAAACCAAAGAGGAACAAGCCAAAGGCAAATACCAAGAATTGGTTTGGCAACATGGCTATATCACCGCCGAGTTACTGAAGCGTGAACTCATGGAAGAAGACAAGTCCAAAGGTTTTCTTATGGAGGAAGCACGACTTTTCATAGAGGAAAAGCGTCCTTGCGTAGGACTGACGATTGCCAAGCCGACTTTTGCTAATTACATCTATGCAGCGCAGCTCATTAAGTCCTATCTGCGTGAACGCTTAGGTCAGGAAGATATTCGATATGCACAACTGGACTATGGCTTTATCGAGGGATTGGACTTCTACCTTAAATCAGAGCGCAACCTCTCCCTTGCCACCATTCAGATTGTAGTCATTTTCCTACGGAAACTCATCGGCATTGGGCAGCAGAAGAAGTACATCCGCATTGATCCCTTTGTGGACTATGTTGGGTGAACCAACACACCGAACATCGGCAGGTATCTCACAAATCGAGGAACTGCAACGAGTACTACAAACGCCCATTATTGACAAGCAGTTCGAGCGAGCAAGGCAGCTATTTCTTTTCTGTGCCTTCACTGGTTTGGCTCGAGTGGACATGCAACGGCTCAAACCAAAACACATCATACATAATGCAGACGGCACAGAGGAACCATCAAAAGGCAGAAAACAGACGTGAAGCCATCATTCCACTCCTGCCCATTGCTACAAACTTTCACTCTATATCAAGGATAAGAAAGCGGACGACTTGATATTCCCCCAATCTCACAATAAGGAAAGCATCCTTTGCGTGTGTGAACATCGGGCGATATGGATAGATAAGGCTTGGACCTTCACATGGCTCGCCATACTCAACCACGATTTGCTTTCCAATGGTATTTCGATGGAAATGTCACAAGATGCCTGGACACAGCAATATCGGTACGACACAACTCACGGGAAAGATAACCGACCACAAGATACAGGAGGATATGATCAACTTACAGACAGGGAGTATACTGTATTTGAGGGTTATTGTGAGTCGATAAAATGGGCAGAACGTTCCATTTCGGGTAACAAGTATAAAAAGGAAGTAATTACCAAACATTTTATTCACGATTGAAAAACCAAACGATTATGAAAGAGAACAACAAACAGAACTTTCCTATTTTCGATTGAAGGCTAGTTGTATGAGTGAGCACCACCCGAAAGATTGCACGACACGAGTTTATCACCACACGAGCAGATATGGCTCTCACCGCCTACTGCGATGCCGTAGCACAAGGCTTTACGCACCCCGAAGCGGAGAGCGTGGCAAGCGAGGTTTTTGTATCAAGGCTTGCACTTTTTCAAGTACGACACGCTTGTATCTGTATTGGAGAACGAGTTTGAGAGGGAACTGCCTGCACCACTCCCAGAGAAACTCGTACCTATACTGTTGTCGAACAAGGCTGTTCAAGCCACATTCGACAAGTTCGGTTTGACGGACACATTTGCTTCTGACGAACATTACGACCGTCTTTACACCGAACTCACAGGCACGATAGTGCTGCTTACCAAGAGCAATCATTTGCCAATAATCGGTCAGACGGAGGGGTAAGCCCAAGGCGTTGTAAGCAAAGGCACACGCAAAGTCCCTGATGCCGTTTCTTATCGTGCAAAGGTACAACGGCAGCTAATCTGCCCTGACAAGGTCGAGTCCTGCGGATGGAGAGAAGAATCTCCACCGCAGGATTTTTCTGTTTCAAGGCGGTATTGCCATTTTCAATATCCGTGCGGTCGTATTCATCTCTCCCAACCTTGCAGGGCAGGGCTGCCGTAGAGAGCATAGGCACGACAAGAATACGGCATACTCAGGCTCTTTGGACGCAAGGCGTAACAACCAACAACAGATTGGACTGACGATAATACGGACTATCTGTTGTTTGTACAATTTATTGTCATGACTATCTGTTGTCATGACTATCTGTTGTCAAAACTATATATCGTCAAAATAATCTATCGATAAAACTATCTATCGATAGTTCTACATATCGATTTGTCGAACTATCGAACTATCGAGAGAATAATTGCTATGTGATAAAAGGAAAGAGCCGGCACCTCATCTCATTACCGCAATCATACCATTCTTATACAGAACATAAGAGCTTTTCAGCGACAGCTCCAAATCTGATAGAGAAAGCTACCAGCCTTTGCGCTTAAAACTTATGAGCTTTCTATGAAAAGCTTATAAGCAATCTATGAAAAGCTTATAAGTAATCTGACAAAAGCTTAAGAGCTTTTTAATGAAAGCTTAGGAGCTTTTCAGACTGACAAACTAATTTCTCTTCTCTTCCTTCTATTTCCTTGCTTTTCTGCGTTGCTTTGTTCAATGTAGTTCTACGCTTACCTTTGCACACAACAATAGTGGCAACAGACTGTATATGAGTTTGTTTGCCGAGTAACAATAAAGTAATCAAAACAAAATTAAGGCAATGAAACTCATTATCATCGACCGCAAAGCGTGGGAGCGACACCGCTCCGAATTTGCAGACTTTATCCATCGTGTAGAGAAGCTTATCGGCAATCCTCCAGAGACCGAGCAATGGCTTGACAACGAAGCCGTGTGCAAGCGTTTGGGCATCAGCAAACGTACCCTGCAATCATACAGAGATACGGGAAAAATCCCTTTCTCCATGATTGGACATAAATGCTATTACAAGGAGAGCGACGTCACGGAGTTATTGAACTCAAACAATGAATGAACTATGGAAGAGAATGAAATCATTACACAGCAAGACCCTCAAATGCAGATGTTTGCACAACTGATGGAGGGCATATTAAAGAAATTGGAGCGGTATTGTGCTACGGCCCGTCCGATGTTGGGCGGAGAGGTTTACCTCACTGGCGAGGAGGTTTGCAGCCAATTACGGCTCAGCATACGCACGCTCCAAGAGTACAGAAACTTAGGAACACTTCCTTTCTACAAAATCGGAGGGAAGATACTTTACAAACAGAGCGACATACAAACAATGCTTGAAAGACATTATTACCCAATACACAAGAAGCCATGCCGACCATAGATGAAAAGAGAAAGCCGTTTTAGAGCAAGCCATCAGAGATATGGGAAATTATGGTGTAAAGCTCCGCAAGCCCGAAGAGTTGCCCGATTTTGATCAGCCCATAGATTATGAAGAGGAAAAGAAAAGATTTGAGCCTGTTAAAGTTGAGGAACAAAATGACAAGAAGAGTCACGAAGACTATTCTCAACCGTCCAATCAAGAAACAGAGTTGTCACCAACGGAAAGGGCTACTTCTACCGAAGAGAATCATCAACGAATGGGAAAAACAAAGGACAGGAAGCAATTATCCGAGTTTCAGGGGAAATATCTCCAGCCCTTTCGCAACAGCCACCGCAAAGCCGTGTATGTATCAGAGGAAACTCAACGAAAGTTGGACTTTGTGGTGAGGAAAATCGGTGAGCAGGGAGCAAGCGTTTCAGGATATGTCGAACAGGTACTTCGGGAACACCTCGACCAATACAAGGAAGATGTGGAAAGATGGAGGAAACTCTGAATTACTGCATTCCTCGAATGCAAGCCTACGCCGAGTTACTGTATTCAGTGAATGCAGTAACACGGCATGGGCTTATAATCCCATTTTCTACATCAGCAAGGTGTGTCTTTGTACCACAAATTGACATTTGTACCACAAAGACCCTTGCCCCGAAAGGGGATTAAATCACTCCAAAGTCGTGATTAGAAAACATAGAAACGATGAAAAGAATGAAAACTAACAAACCAGACGGCAGGTGTGCCACCTGCCAAATGGGACAGATGGCACATCAGGTTACCTAACTACAAAGACCAACAAAAGGTCATCAATCTTTATCGAAAGTCGGGAGCAAAAACTAAGAGCGATTATCTAAGGGCAAGATTACTTGGAGAATCTTTCAAGGTTATAACAGAGAATTCTTCTAATGAGAAATACATGCGTGAACTCACTAACATAATATCCCAAGTTTATAAGATTGGTGTTCTCTATAATGAAGCTGTCAAGACACTTAACTGCTACCACTCAACAGCTACCGCCCAAAGAATGCTCCGCAAAATCGAAACTTATTCTGAAGCAATCATTAAACTGCAAGTGCAAGCGATAAAACTAACAGAGGAGTATTCCATGATTGTTGGGTAAATCATAATTTAGAGGCGATGGCAAAGCAACTCTACGATTATTGGTTTGTGCAGTTTGATTTCCCAAACGAGGAGGGCAAGCCGTACAAGTCGAGCGGTGGTAAGATGGTCTGGAATGAGAAGTTGAAAAGAGAAATACCCCAAGGATGGGAAGTGTGTCCTATTAATAATAGGCTTGAAATCAAGTCAGGATTTCCATTCAAATCTGATACATATAAAACTTTTGGTCGCTATAAAGTTATTACTATTAAAAATGTCCAAGATGGTGAACTTGTAACATCTGGTTGTGATTATGTCGATGAGATTCCAAGCCGAGCAAACGATTACATATCTCTCAAATTTGGAGATAGATTAATTTCGCTAACAGGAAATTGTGGGAGATTATGTGTCGTATGCGAAGAAAACCTATTATTAAATCAGCGTGTGGGATTATTATATTGTGATGCAATATATTTGGAATACTTTTATAATTTCCTAAATAGCAATCCGATGAGAATGATGGTCGCTAATCTCGCAAATGGTGCAGCACAAGCAAATCTAAGTCCAGTTGAACTATGTAAAACTGACTGTTATATTCCAGACTACAATATATTGTGTAAATATAATAGAAAAGCAAATACGATTCGTAAAGCCATAATACAGAACAAGCACGAAATATTTCTGCTTATTAAGCAGCGGGACGAACTTCTGCCCCTTTTAATGAATGGTCAAGTATCGGTAAATTATGATTTACTTCTTTGTCTTTTCGCTCAAATTTTGTATAATGCGACTAAAAATCCTATGAAAGAAGAAGTAAAAACGAGAATAGTAACTGCAATGGCTCAAAATTTGACACCAGAACAATTACTATTTCTTAATACAGTATTGAATGACAACTTTAAGAACTTAGAAATCAAACCATTAGGCGATGAAGTGTCGCAAAGAAATAAGGCTAATAATGAATTGCTTAATGCTTTTATTTCTGCGAAGAAGATAGAAGGCTGTTCTGATAAAACATTGCATTATTATCGTAGCTCAATAGAAGCCCTGCTTGCAAAGTTGAATAAAAAGATAGATGTGATAGTTACAAACGACATTCGCAATTACCTCTCTGACTATCAAGAAGAAAGACTTTCAAGCCGTGTTACCATAGATAATCTTCGGCGCATCTTCTCCAGCTTTTTTGCATGGTTGGAAGACGAGGACTATATTGGTAAAAGCCCTGTGCGAAGAATACACAAGGTTAGAACGGAAAGCCTTGTAAAGGAAGTGCTGAGTGATGAAAATATGGAAGTATTGCGAGATACCTGCCACGAGATACGCGACCTTGCAATGATTGATTTATTGGCTTCTACGGGTATGCGTGTAGGTGAATTAGCAAAGATGAACCGAGAAGATATAGATTTTCAGGAACGGCAATGCGTGGTCTTTGGCAAGGGCAATAAAGAACGAGAGGTATATTTTAATGCTCGCACCAAAATCCACCTTAAACGCTACTTAGAAAGCCGAAAAGACACCAATCCTGCGCTTTTTGTATCATTATCTACCCCACATAATCGCTTAACGATAAGCGGTGTAGAAGTTCGGTTACGGCAATTAGGGCGTAAAGCTGGCATAAATAAAGTACACCCTCATAAGTTTAGACGCACATTAGCGACAATGGCTATTGATAAGGGAATGCCGATAGAACAAGTGCAGAAGTTATTAGGGCATGTAAAGATTGATACCACTTTACACTATGCTATGGTCAATCAAACCAATGTAAAGATTGCACATCGCAAGTTTATAGGCTGATTATAGCCATTTTATCTTATGAAAATTCTTGATTACAAGCTTCATTCTGTATCTTTGCAATAGCAATTAGTTTATAAACACACTTTGAATATGGAACAAGCTAAAAATCAAGAAGCTACTAAACCAATTACTAATGCTAATTGGTTAGGAGAGGTCTTACCATCCAATTTCAAGAAATACAAATTAGGAGATGTAGCTGAAATCGTAATAAGTAGCATAGACAAAAAGACCAAAGAAGGGGAACATAAAGTAAAGTTGTGCAATTTTGTGGATGTGTATCATAATTGGGCAATTACTGAATCTATGTATAATTCCTTTATGATTGCTTCTGCTAATGATAAAAACATCGAACGTTTCTCTCTTAGAAAAGGGTATGTCGCTTTTACAAAAGATAGTGAAACACGTAATGATATTGGTATTTCGACATATATAGCAGATAATTTTGATGATGTTGTCCTTGGTTATCATTGTGCATTAGTAAAGCCCAATGAAGATATTTTATTGGGAAAATATCTCAATGCGTTTATGCATTCAGATTATATCAAAAAGTATTTAGAACTAAATGCTACTGGTAGTGGAATGCGATATACGTTATCTGCACAAAATTTATATAATATGCCTATACTCTTGCCTTCTGTAGAAGAACAAGAGTATATTGGCAATATATTTTCAACAATAGACAGAAAAATAGCTGTTAATCGTGCGGTAAATCATAATTTAGTCGAGAACGCTCGATACCGACTATTACTTGTCCGTTCATCAGAAGAGGGAGAAGTTCGTCGCGCTGCTTAGTCAATTTTTCGATTTCTTGTAGCCTCAATAGTTGTTCATCGAACATAGACGTTACTGTATCTACAAATTTCTTACAAATCGTTTCATTAAAGGCAAAACGGAAATCAGCCAAATCACCTAAGACAATATATGGAATAGAAGAGCCATGTTTACCACCGCTATATATAGGTTGAAATAAGTATCTTAAAGTATAATAGAAGAATGATACGTTACGCACCTCTTCATCTAAAACGCAAGCATATGTCCTTTGATATAAATCGAATTTACCTCTATAAAAACCTACTCGTCCTGTATAACTCCCATTTCCTGAAACCAACACTGCATATCCGTCATAAATGTATTCGTTAGAAGTAATAGCCTCTGGCGCACAAGAAAAGAATTTATAATTTCCAGGAACAGCTTTGGACACATCTTTCTTACCAGTGAAGATTCTCATAAAGTCTTTGATTTTACAATCTTTCCACCCTTGTGGTATCACTCTCTTCAACTTCTCATTCCACCCCATCTTACCACCGCTACTTTTGTACGGCTTCCCATTCTCATCGGGAAAGTCAAATTGCACAAACCAATAATCGTAGAGTTGCTTTGCCATCGCCTCTAAATTATGATTTACCGCACGATTAAGCGCAATCTTCGCATCAATATCAGATAGCAATTGTCCCACTCTCTTTTGAACATCAAGATTGGGTATCCATACCGTACAGTCTTTGATTTTATCAGGTGAGGTGTGTCTGATTTTTGTCTGTTGTGCGCCTGCGCTCAATTGTTGCTTAACTATATCGGAAGAAAGAAGATAAAACGCATATTTTTTGTCTAATAGTTCTTCATTACAAGTAACTTTGGCAACATCTTGACTTTGAATATACTTTCCACTTTCAGGAATGAGTGCAGTAGAGCCTAACAATCCAATTGCCTGCTCGGTAAGTGGGGTAATTATATCGCCCTCCTCCAGCAAAAACTCTGGTTTGAACTCTCCAACATAATAGAGATTGTCTTTGGATGTGTTTTCTTTGAAACAATTATTACGATAGTCAAAATTGCCACAAGTCAAGCGAATATATTCGCCCTTTGTGGCATAACATTCCCCACTAAGGCTTGCTCCTCTCGAAATCTCTATCAATTCTCCAAGTTTATATTTCTTCATTTTAGTTTTGCTTAAAAGGGTATCTCGTCATCTAAAGTTAGCTCAGACTTAACAATAGGTGGATAATTAGATTTGTAGAAATTTAAGAGAAATAGGCCAACAGTTGTTGTTGCATTGACAACAAAGTAAGCATATACCGCATCTGTAATCATTAAATCTCCATCTGTTTTCCCATGAAATTCAGTTTTATCACTACGCAAATTTTCTATAGCTTGCCCCGCACTTATTAGAGAACTGGCTAAAGTTTTTATCTCTGTCGGGAATTTGCCATTACTCTGAAAGCTAAAAGCTTTGCATATATTTCCAACGAGTTTTGTCAGAGTCTCTTTTTCACTCCATGTTACATTTATTCTTGAATCCTTCAGAATCTCCTTAATAATGCTTTCAAGGGCTGAATTTGCTAATCCGATAGCAAGGCTTGGATCTGTCTCTACATTTCTAAATGCCTTTTCAAAGGTCAGGCTTGCTATTTCATAACTGGACTTTAATTCATTTTTGAAAGTTGGTATGCTTGGGATATAATCAGGAGTTTCTATCCCCAAATCAATAGCAATCTTCAGTAATGTTTCGCCATCAATATTATGGAGAGTTTTAGCTGCATCTATTTTCTTTTTTGCCTCATCCCTATAATAAAACTGGAAGTTCTCCCAGAAATAATTAAAATCATCATGTTCCACTTGATGCCATTTATTCAGATATGCTTCCACATTCTCATAACTTGTGAATTGCTCAAATAGGCTATCAGTTATCTTTTGAACAATGCTCATTTGATATTTTGGAGAGATACTTTGATTCATAACAATTTCTTTAATTCATCAATACTTGGCAGAGCTTTACGCAGTTTCTCAGGCATTTCTGCCGATGTCTTATAGGTTGCCACTCCCATAGGCTTGTCGTACTGGCGCACCATGTACTCGGCATAGTTCTTATTTGCGCTTCTGCAAAGCACAATGCCAATAGTGGGGTTTTCGTGTGGTTTGCGTATCTTATCATCAGCAATGGCAAGATAGGCATTGAGTTGTCCAAGATAGGACGTTTTGAACTCGCCTGTTTCAGTTCAATAACAACCAAAGCATTGAGTTCTCGGTTGAAGAATACAAGGTCGGGGAAATGCTCCACGCCATATATCTCCATACGATATTGATTACCTACAAATGCAAAGTCGTGCCCGAAAGTCATAATAAACTTCTTGATATTGTGGATGATTTGCTGTTCCACCACACGCTCGTCTATATCCGCGGCATCACGTTCTCCTATTTCTTCAACATTGATAAAGTTTAATAAGTACTCATCTTTGAAAGCCATAACCGCCTTACGTGCCAAATCTTCTTTATTGATAGTGGCTATAAAGTTGTTCGGGAGGTCGGACTGATGATGAAAGTCATCATTAGCCATTGCCTTTTTTAGAGTTTCCACCGACATGTGTTCTTCGGCACAACGATGGATATAGTAAAGACGTTCATCGAGCGACTTTACTTTGGCAATAATACGGGAATGATGGGTAAAAGGAACTTTGAAGAAATCATCGATGGGGAAGTCTGCTGAATTTGTGAATTGCAATTCACGAATTGATAACTGTTGCCCTTCAGAATTATTTAATTCGTGAATTGTGATTAACGGTTTATCCTTTCCGCCTTCAGGCTCTAAGGACTTTGCATCTAATTCTTTCCATTCTTCATAGAAAATACGCATCAATTTAAGGCTATCGGCAGAATATCCTCTCAAGCCTGGCAATAGTTGGCGTAAGCGGGAACTGATAGTTTCCAAAGCCCCTGTACCCCAAACTCCATGCCGAGTATTAGCCGAAACATATTTACCTACACTGAAATAAGTCGCCAACTGAATGCGATTAACACCTTTAGCAGCTTCGTACTGCCCTTGTAAAATTGCGTTTTTATGGTTTCAGCCGCAATTTCGTATGCTTGTGATATACTATGTTGTTGCTCCATAACCTAAACTTGCTTATTAAATTTCAAGTTGTCAAGCTGACGCATGATTTCCTTCTCAAGTCTATGACTTTCAGCAAACTGTTCGGTAAGCGTCTGACGGAAAGAAGCCATACGAGCGTTGAACTCCTCTCCTGTAATATCCACATATTCTATCTTGATGTCGAAATACTGACCAGCGGAGAAACTATAGCTTTTTTCTTTTATCTCATCAAACGAGGGTGTAACAGAAAAATCATCAACAACTTCCTTGTTGCGGAAGGTTTCTACAATTTGCTCTATCTCCTCAGTACGCAACTTTGTTTTCTGTACGCCATTGTCCTTGATGGTTTCTCCAAGTTTGCTTGCATCTATCAATACGGGTTTATCCACTCCTGACTTGTCAATGAAAACAACACTGACATTTGTTCCGGTATTAGCAAAGATATTGCTTGGCATACTAACAACGCCACGTAGAATGGATTTTTTTCCATCTACTAAATGCTTGCGTATTTTATGAGCAATACCGCTCTTGGCTGTAATGAAACCCGTAGGAACCACGATGGCTGCCTTGCCATCATCTTTCAGACTGTAAAGCAGATGTTGGAAGAAGCAAAGATAAATCTCCATCCCTGCTTTGTTCTTGTTGGGTATATTGGGAACACCTGCAAAGAATCGCCCTTTGTAGGTGTCATTCTTCAAATCGCTGTGATAGTCGGAGAAATCCAGTTTGAAAGGTGGATTGCTGACTATATAGTCAAATTTACGCAACGATCCATCATCGTTCTTGTGGAACGGATGTTTCAATGTATTGCCCTGGATAACATGTGTGAGCGAATGGCTCATGCTATTAAGTATCAGGTTAAGCATCATCATAGTGGAAGACTTGTCGCTGATGTCTTGTGTGTAAACCGTACAATTCTGCTCGCCAATGGCATGAGCCAAGGCAATAACTAGCGTACCAGTACCAGCGGAGGGGTCATAACAGGTTACACTCTTTACATCCTCTGATGGAGCGACAAGCAATTTTGCCATAATCGCGGCAATGGAGTGAGGAGTATAGTATTCGGCATAGTTCCCTCCACCATTGGCATTGTAATCTTTGATAAGGTACTCGAATATGGTGGAGAAGAAATCATAGCCCGCTTCAAAAGCATTTCAAAGGAGAAACTTGCCACATCACCTATTAGCGAGCGGCAAAAAGCATTTTTCTTATTTGTTCCACCTGATACCACATCTGAAATGGGCTTCATGATGGATATTCTCGTCTCGTCCTCATTGAGAATGTAGAATATTTCTTCATTCTCATTAGCAATACTTTCCAAAGTGGAATCAAACAACTCTGCAAACTTATCCTCATTCTGCCTTTTGGCAAGGAACGGTATCAAATGCTCTTTCTTCAGAATAATAGTATCTAACATGCTGTCGCACATCTCTTCGTACTCATCTTCGGTCATTGTATCCAACGTCGCAAAGAAATCATCAGTCGCTGCCAAGTCGGGCTTTCTTTCTTTGCTTCATAAATAAACTTGTCATTGAGGAACTTATATAGGAAAGTCTCCACAATCACTACGTACTCATTACCGCTTCCTGCCAATCCGTTATTGGTAGTGGTGCTCTTCAATCGGTCAATGAGAGCGTAAGTCTGATGTTTGATTTCTTCTATATTATTCATTTCTTTATCTTGCTATTTGGTATTCTCTGTTGATAACCTCACTTACATATTTCCTAACTTCACGGTCTGTATTGATTTGTTCTTCCTTAAAATGGCGTGTAACGTATGTTAGTATATTTTTCTTGAAGTAAGCGGGTACTTCAAGTATTGCCTGATTATGGAAATACACATCATCTACATCCTCTTTGATGGCAAGGAGAATAACTGTCATTTTTTCTTTTTCTTCTGTCCAAGCATAATTGCGTGGCGTTTTCTTATTCTTTACCTCTTCCTTGTCTTTTTCCTTCAAGCGTTTCTCTATTCGCACGAACTTTGTATCTCCATTGTATTTTATGGCTTCCAAAGCATCACGCTCATTCAATCGCTTAATACGCTTCAAAATATCGTTTACATTTTGAACCTTATCATGCATATTGAACTCTTCCTGCGACTCCATTTCTTTCTTGCGGAAAAGGCGGAGAAATTCTTCCAAGATAGAGCGGTATTCTGGGTCTTCTGTATCTACACATGCTTTCAACTGTTGGCGGGCGTGTTCTACAGACTGCTTGTATTGCTCTTGTATCTCCAACTCTCCCTCTCCCCGTTTATCAAACGAGAACTCTATATTCTCCAAAGCCATGTTAAGAAGTTGGCGTGCATTGGATTTCTCATCGGCATTATCAATAAAGCCCAACAAGTCCAAACGATTTCGAGCAGCTTTTATCAAGTTGTGAATATCACTGATTTCAACGATTGTTTCAGCCTCAGAGCCCTGTGCTGTAAGCATGTTCTGCAAGCTTCGCATATCTTCCAATGAGCGCACAATGCTGCGGACAACTTCTCGATCGTCCTCCATGTTAAGTTGTCGAGAGAATATTTCGGGGTTCCCCAACTCATAGGAGTCAAGCACTTTCTTTGCTTCATCAACTCTTGATTTGGCTTCCTCCATCGTTACAAGAAGACGGTCGGTATGCTTGAGGTTGTCTTTTCCAACCTCATGCTCAAGTTCTTCTTGATATTCTCGATTGGTTTTGCTGTATTCTTCTTCTATATTAGCAAAATCCACCACATAACCATATTTTATTTCCTTGTAAGGGCGATTGACACGAGTCAGTGTCTGGAGCAGATTATGTTCCTTAACCATACGATGCAGGTAAAGTTTCTTTAGACGAGGTGCATCAAAACCTGTTTGGAGCATTTGGAACACGATGAGCAAGTCTATCTTACCATCTTTGAAAAGTTCTATCCACTTCGCCCTTGTTTCTTTGTCAAAGCTGTCATATGTAATCAGCGCCGCACGGTAGCAGCCTTTTTTGCAAGGTTTCTTCTTGACTTCCATTTCTCCTGCACTGATACTGCGATATACCGTTGCTCCATCCTCATCTGTCCCATTGTCAAGTTCGTTTTCATCGGCATACTTTTCAAGGAAGAGCCTATACATCATTTGTGCCTGCTCTTTACTGTTGCATACCACCATACCACCCAAAGTGTTGTCTTCGTTTCTGACACGAAACTGCTGCAAGTCGTTTATCACATAATCAAGAAGTGGCTGAACATACGATCCGTGTGCATATACATCGCTTTCTTTACACTATGTGCCTTTACACGAATGCTGTTTAAGGCTTCCTGCAACCTGATTTTGTAATTAGAGCCAATATCTTCCCGTATTAGACGGCGCGTATAGCCATCTGCAATGGAAGCATTGTAGAAATAAGTGTGTATGTAATCTCCGAAAATGTCCTTTGTATTGTATTCCTTGCTAATTATAGGGGTACCCGTCAAAGCTATTTTCACTGCTTTGCCATCGCTGGATATAAGATTTTTCAGAAAACAGCCATCAGGACTATAATTACGGTGCGCTTCATCGATAAAGTATATGCGCTGCACAGGTACATTATAGGCATTTTTTGGCAAAGCCTTTGAGTCGTTGGAAAACTTTTGTATGTTCACAACGGTTATCTCTGGCTTACCTTCTCTGTTCTGTGTGGTCAACCCGCTACTGAGAATCTTCGCAAAATCCTCTTTCGTTTGTACAGAATTAACTTTTAACCCTCTATACGAAAACTCTCTTTGGGCTTGTATCATCAAGTCCAAGCGGTCAACAATAAAAAAGAATTGGGGGACAATCCCTTTCGAGGAATAAAAGTCTGTCAGAAATTTCACATTGTAAAACGACAAGGCTGTCTTTCCACTCCCTTGTGTGTGCCAAACAATACCCTTTGTCTTTCCTGCCTCTAAATGTCTCTCAATAGCTTTGGTCGCAAACAGTTGCGGATAGCGCATGATATGCTTCTGAAGTCCATTTGTGTAATCCACATAGGCAATACCGTATTTCAATAGAAAGTGTAACCGATTGAAAGAAAAAAGACTGTCGCACATACGCTTGGTAGGTGTGTTGGCAAGACAATTTGTCTTATACTCACTACTGTTCTTATATGGAGCAACATTGTTATCACGCAACAATATTTCCTCCTCTTGTGAAGTTACTTGACGAATATGCCGTTCGATAGGGAAGCTGTCTTGCCCATCTTCGCGAAAACAATTATATTTGGTGTTTTTCTTTCCGATTGTGGCATAGAAAGCACCGATAGTAGGAGTAACCTCATTGCTGTCGTATTCCATATCGTTACTAAATACCATAATTTGAGTGAGGTTAAGGAAGCGTCTGTATTTGGGATTTATGAAGCGTTGTTTCATACGTTCAGTTTCCGCTTGTATTCCTTTGTGATTGTTTTCTTTCTTTACTTCAATAAAAGCTAAGGCAACCCATTTACAAATAGGGTGATGTCAGGACGATAGTTATCACTATCCTTGTCGCCACAAGTCATTTCCGTGGCAACTTGGAAGGTGTTGTTCTTATAGAAATTTGCAGGTGAAGACAAGTCTATAATTCTTTCTCCTGTATTGAGCAGAATCTCATTATAGAATTGCCTTCCTAAATCATCATTCATCAGGGAAGACTGTATTTTTGCAAGCATCTTCTCTGCCTCTCCACTTTCTGAATCGGGATTGAGCTTACCGTAGGCTTCAGTAAAATAGCCTGTCAGAATATTCGTGAGAGGATCAAACTCCGTTTTAGGAGTGCTGACATACTTCGTTTTCAAACCTTTAAGGGAAACATAGTTGAACCCCATACCCATAAGATGCATGAGAGTTGGGAACTTTACCCTGCTATCCTCGCAGAAAGCTGACTTTGATATTTTATCTTCCATATCTACTTTCTTATTTATCGACAATTAAGTCCTTGATACTTACGGACAGATATTCCGCAATTTTATTCAGCAAGTCTAAGGAGGGTTGTTTGCGATTGCTGCAATACGCATTGATTGTACTGAAACTCTTGCCAAGTTCCTTTGCCAATTGCGTTTGAGAAATTTCTTTTTCCACAAGCACAAGTTTTATTCTGTTCAGTTTCATCTTCCAAGCCTTTGATTTACAATTATCAAATGCAAAGATAACGATTATATTTCATCAAACCACTTCTTTTACGCTATATTTATAGATTAACTTTATGTATTTAGCCTTTTATCGTTATTTGGATAGCAAAAAAATGGAACAACAAGCACTTTTACCCTAATTCCTATTGCTTTTCATCAAGAAATCATTATCTTTGCAACATAGAATAATGTGTTCTTTGAAGCATTGCAGAATAAAGAGAGGGAAAGAAACTCGCTCGTTTCCAAATCGTAACCCTTTTATCCTTTATTCTTTCTTATTTTACTGATTATCTGAAAGATATAAATTTATAAAATCTTTTAGATGCGTAGTCTGTTGCAATCAGCATCTTTGCCCTTTCCTCACTCTCACTCAGAGGTGCACGTCCTAAGATTGTAGCATCGCCACTCTTGGCAAACTCCATCAGCTTGCCGATAAAAACTTCCTGCTCGGGTGTAGGCGGTATGTTATGCAGTATCTCATTCTTCTCCGGTCTGTCGATACCGATGTCTTTGGCAGTGCGAAAATCGCAAATCTCCGCATAGAAAGCAGCCAGCTCAGGCACTTTGATAAATGTCCTAAACCGTTCCTTCTGAATGATGTCGTTTGTGATGGAGAACTCGTAGTCAGTCGATTTCTTGGCAAAGACTGCAGCCCATGCATCGAAGCTATTGATACCTTGCTTCTCCAAAGCCTGTGGGCGCAGATACTTGAACAGAAGATACAACTCCGTCAGGCTATTGGAAATGGTCGTTCCTGAAAGGAAAGTGGCTCCCAAGTCCTTTCCGGACCGTTCTTGTATGGTACGAATGGCAAAGAGCATGTTTAAGGCACGCTGTGAACCATCTGGATTACCCAAGCCCGACACACGGTCGTGGCGGGTATTGAACATCAGGTTCTTGAATTGGTGCGATTCATCTACAAAGAGGTGGTCGATACCCATCATCTTGAAATCTACGGCATCGTCTTTTCTTTCTGCGATGCTGTCCTGTATGTTCTGTAACTTGGCTTCAAGTGTCTGCTTGCGCTTCTCCAAGCCTTTGAGCATCCCACGTGAGATGTCTCTTCCTTGTTGTCGCAACACTTCGAGATTTTCTTCCACGGAGTCCAGTTCCTTTTGCATAATCGCTTCCTGTATCTCCAATGCCTGCGGTATCATGCCAAACTGTTCATGCGTGAGGATGATACAGTCCCAGTCGTTGTTCTTGATGTCGTTAAAAATACGCTGGCGGTTCTGCTTATTAAAATCATTCTTGCCCGGATAGAGTACCTTAGCATTAGGATAAGCTTTCCTAAAAGTATCGGCAATATCGAAGACGTTTGCTTTCAGTCCGATAATCATTGGTTTGTTCGCCAACCCCAACCGTTTCATCTCGTAGGCAGCTGTACACATGATGAGTGTCTTTCCCGCTCCCACCTCGTGATCGCAGATGCCGCCTCCGTTGGTCTTGAGCATCCACACGGCATCCTTTTGACTCTTGTAGAGGTCGGTTATACCCAATCTTTTTAGGTCAAGATCGGGAAAAGTCTGATGCGTACCATCAAAGTTGGGTCGCACAAAACAGTTGAAAAGGCGGTTGTACCTGTCGGAGAGTTGCTGTTTGAAGGTATCGGGTGTGCGCCCGAGCCAATCAACAAAGCCCTGCCTGATTTCCTCAATCTTGGCATTTGCCATCTGGATGGCATGTCCGTCCCAAATTCGGATTGTTGATTATAGCTATTGAATACACAAAGTTTCTCACATAAACCTAATATATGCTTGTGCTTTATTGTTTATATCGGTATTTTTTTGTAAGTTTGCAAGTCAAAATTTGGCGAGACAATACGATGAAGATAAGATTTATAGACCTTTTCGCAGGGATTGGCGGAATACGCAAAGGATTGGAACAAGCAATCGCAGAGCGTGCTGATGTTTCCGAGTGTGTTTTCACTTCGGAGATTAAGCCCCATGCCATAAAAGTGCTTGAGCAGAATCACCCCACAGACACGATTATAGGTGATATAACCAAAGTAAATGCGGCTGACATTCCCGATTTCGACATTCTTTGTGCAGGTTTCCCCTGCCAGGCTTTCAGTGCAGCAGGTAATAGAAGAGGATTTGCTGATACGAGAGGAACATTATTCTTTGACGTTGAACGTATCTTATTAGAAAAGAAGCCTAAAGGATTTATTCTCGAAAACGTTGAGGGACTGGTCAATCATGATGGTGGAAAAACTCTCAAGATTATTTTAGACCATCTTCATTCTGCTGGTTATAAAGTCAGTCATCGTATTCTTAACTCAAAGGATTTCGGTGTACCGCAAGAACGTAAAAGAATTTATATTGTCGGGACATTGCAGAAAGCACCTGATTTAACTGATTTCCCAATAGTTCATCGTTGTATGCGTGATATTATGGAAACAGGGAAAACGGTTTCTAATACAAAGTTTACCCGACTTCTCTTGAAGAATTTTACTTTAGAAGAACTTTATGGGAAATCCATCAAGGACAAGCGTGGTGGAAAAAATAATATCCATAGTTGGGACTTACAGTTAAAAGGTCCTACGAGCAAAGCAGAACGTATGCTCTTGAATCAGATTTTAACTGAACGACGTAAGAAGAAGTGGGCAGAGTTATATGGCATTGAATGGATGGACGGAATGCCTTTGACTGCTGACATGATAGCTTCGTTCTACAAAGGAAATGATTTGCATGTCCTACTTAGCAGCCTTGAACAGAAAGGATATTTGAAGTATGAGTTTCCAAAGAAAAAAGTTTGGGTAACAGATGAAAACGGCAATAAAGCCAGTTACAGGGAATACGACACAACAAAGCCACAAGGTTATAATATTGTTTCAGGTAAACTAAGTTTTGAGGTAAACAAGGTTCTTTCGCCCAATGAGGTTGCTCCAACTTTGGTTGCTATGGATATGCAGAAACTCTATGTCCCTGACACAGGAGGAATAAGACGGCTTACTATTCGGGAGGGGTTAAGGCTCTTCGGCTATCCTGAGGATTATAGGCTTGATTTGCCAGAGAAAGAAGCTTTCGACTTATTGGGTAATACCGTGGTTGTACCTGTCATCAAGGCAGTTGCAGCAAGACTATTAGATGCAATTTAAAATATCAAATATATGGAAAAACTTACACCAGAAGAAGTCTATAACAGACTATTAGATGATTACGACATTAAAAGCCTTGATGGAAAAATCCAGTTCTTTCTTGGCGATGTAGATATTATCGTAAAACAGAAAGATGTTGTGGGAAATATTGTTCAAGAGTGGCTGGAGGGCTGGTTTAAAAAACGTGAAATAGCCTACCTGCCAAGTGATAATCCACAACTTCCACCCGATTTCTACCTCGACCCTGACGACAAGAAACACTCTCTTTTAGAGGTCAAGGCATTCAACAGAGAAGCTTCGCCCGCTTTTGATCTCGCCGACTTTACGGGTTATGCTAAAGCTATATTGAAAGAACCATGGGAACTGGATACAAAGTATTTGATATTCGGTTATAACATGTCGGACGAGGGAATTGTTACTATCAAAGACTTGTGGATAAAGAACGTTTGGGAAATAAGTCGTTCGTCGGACAAATGGGCACTCAATGTGCAGTACAAGAATGAGCAGATAAACAAGATACGTCCTGCAACATGGTATGCCAATAAGGCAAAATTCCCGTTGTTCCAAAGCTTGGAACATTATCTTTCAGCCTTAGAACAGACGCTGGTTGACTATCCCGACACAAGAGCATTGTCCATCGGCTGGCGAAAGAAGATGCAGGATAGCTATAATGCTTTTTCTGGACGAAAGATAACTATTCCACGCTGGGAGGACATTGAGGAGATTTATCAAGGAAAGAAATAATTGTTTTTCTTGGGAAATTCTTACCATTCTTTCAGAAAGCTACTAAGTAATATTCAAAAAGCTCCTAAGCTTTCGGCAAAAAGCTCTTAAGCTTTCTTCAAAAAGCTCCTAACCTTTTTCTAAAAAGCTTAGGAACTTTTTTCTGTTAGTTCTTGCTTTGATAAAATTTTATGACTATCTTTGCTATTGGCTGTCCATGACAGCTGCCTTTGTGGGTCTTATGGTCTCGAACTCATGCAAGGCTAACAAAGCAGACCAACTTTGTATATACTATGGCAAACAAGCCTTTACAATTTATTTTGACTGAGCGCAAGCTCAATGTGGGCAAGGCGGGAGAGAAAACCGTACAGATTGCCCAACCTACAGGACGACACCGTGTGGATTTCCGCAACTTCTGCGAACGGGTGGCTAAGTCTACTACTTTCAATCCACAGGAAGTGGCGGCAGTTCTTAATCTTGCTACTGAAACGGCTCGCGACATTGTGGCTAATGGCGACATCGTGGACTTTGGTGACCTCGGCACGCTGAAGCCATCGTTCAAGAGTAAAGCCGTTGAAGTGGGTACGCCTTTCCGTGCGCAGGTGCATATCGAAAAGCCTGTGGTGCGACTGGTGGCATCAAATAAGTATTTTACGCTGACCGATGTTGCCTATGAGCAGGTAACGAAGAAGGAGACTAAGAAGAAAGAAGAGGGTGGTATCGGGAAAAAGAAGCCTGGACCAGAACCAGAACCTGTCCCTTAACCGTAAAGTGTGCTTAACGCTTGTTGTGAAAGAATCACAAACCCTGTGAGTAAAAGAATTGGTTGCTCGGGCAAAGTTGATTGCTGGAGCAGCCTTTTTCTTTTTAACTTCAAATGTGTGCATCCATGCCCATAGATGGGACTAAACATCATCTTACCTGCTGGTTTGTGGAGGCAAGTGCGTCTGAGATGGCAGAAACGATACGGGTATCGGTATAGAAGGAGGTCAGTACGCTTGCCTTGATGCTCTCCCAATACCGCTTGGCGGTGTTGGCATCTAAGGCTTCACGATAAATCATCTGTTTGAGCTGCTGTGTCGGTTCAAAGAGATTCTGCTCAGACTTGCTCCAATAGCGTATGTCATCGGGATTGTCTGTGCGATTGAGTACACATTTCAAGCCACCGAAGCCCTGATAGTTTTGTAAGATACTTTTCTCAGCTTCGGTGGCTTCACGGCGTTCTTTTTCCAGGCGCAAGACCACACGGATAGCTTCCGTGTTGGCTTGCAGGACTTCTTTCTTATTGTATGCCATAGTGTTTTCTTTTAATAAAGTGGAGGTAAAAAGGTCGGGAGGTAGTACTTGTATCTCCCGATCTATATCTGTTCCTCTCTGTTTCTGCCGGGATTATCTCCCTTTTTGTTTTCCTTTCTTATTCTCAAATTCAAAGGAAGTGGCGTAGTCTTCACCCAAAACAAGTCGGGCATTGAACTTCTTGCCAGCCTTGCTGGTCAGCCCTTTAAGGATAGGCGTACGACCGGAGCTTATCAAGTCACGGATGTTATCTTCAGAGAGATGTATGCCGCAGACTTCACGAAACACGTGGAATCCACAGGTTTCATGCCTGCACTTGGCTACCTTGGCATAGATGCCTACACTCTGCTGTCCGCACTTTGGACAGCGGTAGACAGGATAGGACTTCTGCTCTGAAGAAAGCGAGAGGAGTTCCTCGCAGATTGTTCCCACGTATGAGTTGATGCCTTGTGCAAACTTATCAGATGGCATCTTTCCTGCTTCAATAGCGGCAAGGGCAAGTTCCCAACTGCCTGTCATTTCCGCATTGGCAATCTTCTTATCCTTGACAATCTCATAGACAGCCAGACCTTTCTCGGTAGGTATAATGGATTTCTTGTCTCTTTGGATATAATCACGGAGAATAAGTGTCTCAATGATGTTGGCACGGGTGGCAGGTGTTCCGATACCACAATCTGCCATTGCCTTCTTGCTTTCTGTATCTTCGACCTCTTTTCCAGCTTTCTCCATGGCAGAAAGCAGTGTCGCTTCTGTGTAGAGTGGTTTAGGTTTGGTCTTATGCTCGGTGATCTCGGCAGAAACAAGTGGTAAAACCTCTTCTTCTGTTAAACTAGGCAATGAAGACAAAATCTGTTCATCGCTATCCTCTTTCTTTTCAGCTTCTACTTCTTTACCTTTCTGTACGGCTTTCCAGCCTAAAGAGATTTGTCGGTATGCTTTCCAAGTAAAGGTATTGGTGCCGTCAGTGAATCGCACCTGCATACGTTCTTCCTCTGAATTGGGGGAAAAGGCTTCTATGAAGCGATTGACCACCATTTGATAGATAGTTGTTTCATCTGCCGACAATCCTGATGGTGTTTCACCTGTCGGTATGATGGCATGGTGATCGGTAACTTTGGCGTTGCCCACAGAATGGCGGTTAAGAGGTGATTTAATTGCCGCTCCTATCTTGCGCAGCAGGGCGGGTACTTCCTCAAAGACATCCTCACTGATGTATCGGCTGCCTGTGCGGGGGTAGGTCGTGATTTTCTTCTCATAGAGGCTTTGGGCTATTGAGAGGGTTTTGTCCGCTGAAAAGCCGTGGCGTCTGTTGGCATCTTTCTGCAAGGCAGTAAGGTCGTACAAGAGTGGTGGCGCGGTATGCGTTACCTTTCTTGTGACCGTTTCTATCGTAAGCTGGCTCTGACTGCGAAGTGCAGCGAGAGCAGTCTGTGCCAATGCTTCATTTTCATAGTCTTTACAGCTAACGGCTTTTATCGACAAGCCCTCTTTTTCTGTAAGGACGGATAATTTCCAATAGGGTACGGAAGAAAAGTCACGGCTCTCTATGTACCGATGGCAGACCATAGCAAGTGTTGGGGTCTGTACCCGTCCCAAAGAATAGCCGCCTTTGCGGGCAATGGACAGCGCACGGCTGGCATTAATACCCACCAGCCAGTCGGCTTCACTTCTTGCCTTGGCAGAATGATAGAGATTGTCGTAACAGTTTCCAGGTTTGAGATTGGAAAGTCCTTCACGGATAGCCTTGTCTGTGAGTGAACTTATCCAAAGTCTTTCGAAAGTCTTTTTACAATCAAGATATTGATAGATATAGCGGAAGATAAGCTCACCCTCTCGCCCTGCATCGGTGGCGACAATGATACGGTCCGCCTTGTCAAAACATGAGCGTATCACCTTGAGTTGTTTGAGTGCAGCTGGATCGGATATATACTCCTTGTCCCTGCGCGCTTGTCGTACCACTAACTGAAAGGATTGGGACGAATGGGCAGGTCTTCAGCTTTATAGGCTGAAAAACCGTAGGCTTCAGGCATAGCAAGGACGATGAGGTGTCCCACTGCCCAAGTAACGAGATAACCGTAGCCTTCCATATATCCGTCCTGCTTGCTATTTGCCCCTACGACGCGGGCAATATCTCTGGCTACCGAGGGTTTCTCGGCGATAATACAAGTTGTCATAGTCGATAATAGAATTAAGGGTTACATCTTACGTCCACGGGACTTCTTCTGCTTGTTCTCGTCCTGCTTTTGCTTCTGCTCGGCAGTAGGCTGTGTCTGTCCCGTTTTCAGCGGTTCTTTCACGTCTTTGGTGGCTTCATTCGTCTTGCCGTGGTTATTGACAGCTACCTGTGTTTTGTGTTCTTCGGCTACGGCAACCACCTTTTCTTTGCCGGTTTCCTGCTTCTTGTCAGGATTCCACTTGTAAAAACGTGGTCTATTTTGTTCCTTGTCCATACGAACGTACGCGTTGAAAGGTTGCCCTTGTTTATCCACCATATTCTTTAGATATAGTGTGCGACCGCTATCCAATGCTTCACGCTGTTTATCTGATAACTCCAAGCCGCAGAGCTTATGAGGTACACCTTGCTGCTGTTTATGTTGTTGCCGCTCTTTCAAGCCTTGCTTATTGTCGAAGATAAACTCAATGCCCTTTCGTTCTGCATTGACTTGCAATACAGCATCGAATGACTTACCACTCTTGGCAGTCATACCTTCTACCTTTACTGCTTTGCCCTCCACAAGGTCTTTATACTGAGTGTCAGAAAGTGTCACACCTTTGATTTCCTTGGGGATGTTCACACGGTCAGCACGCAGGGCTATGATTTCATTCGTCTGCGGATCGATAGATACGTAGGCAGAGAAAGGCTCAGCCTTCTTGGGTGTCACTTCTATGGTTTTACCGAGATTGCCCGTAGTGAGGAGTGCCTCCTTTTCTTCGGGAGAGAACTTGTAACCCATATAGGGAAAATCAAGCTGTGGTTCTTTTCTCAAAGGATGAATTGCCAAACCGATATTGCCGTTATCGTCCGTGCGGAAAGCAAGGCGTGCTTCGGTGTAGATGGTTGTGTCGCCAATGGGAACGGCAATCGTCAAGAGATTGCTCTTCTGCCAATTGAGCATCTTTTCCAATTCTCCACTCTGCTCCAATCGCTCACGGGTAAGTCCGAGATTATCGAGTTGCTTCCAATCAATCTTCGACTCATCGATGGCAGTAGCATTCTTCTGCTGGGGAAGATAGTCCTCAAAGGGAACGCCCATCTCAGCCAGCTGCTGATTGCTTTCTGGCTTTTCACGGCTTTGTAGCATGGTGCGCAGATTGTCCACGCCCTGCTCCACATTGTCTGCCAATACCTTGTACAGTCCAAAATGAGTCGGGTTATTGAACTGTTTGAGGAAGTTGGCCATGAAGTTCTTCAGCAGTCCGTCCTTGTTGTTGAACTTCAAGAACGCTGCCTGATTGGCAGCAATTGCCTCAGTGGTTTTAAGGTTTCCCTTTTCGTCAACACTGGATACGACGGACAATTTACCCGCTTCCTGTTCATTCTTTACCTCCGTGCGGTCTTCCAGGACCAGCACGTAATTGTCATTACTGTTTGATTCCATTTTTTGTATTTAAGATGAATAAATAACTATTTTCTGCAAAAATACATGTATAAAACAAGCCTTTTATAAGGCAAGGATATAGCAGGAAATGATGGGGAAATATTGGAAATATGAAGATTTTTCGGAATTTCTGTGAACGTTCTTGCTTAATCTGATCAGAAAAGAGTACCTTTGTGTGGAATTTAATCATTGTCCAGATAAATGAAATCATCGTATGGCGATAATAAATAGAATCAAAATTATGCTTGTTGAAAAACAACGAACAAGCAAATGGCTTGCAGAACAACTCGGAAAGTCGGAAAATACTGTCTCGAAATGGTGTTCCAACAAGGTTCAACCCTCTTTGGAAAATCTTTACGAAATTGCTAAGCTGTTAGATATAGAAGTACGTTCTTTAATTTGTTCTTCAAAAGAATAAGTATGAATCTATTACGTATTCTTTTTGATAATAGATACTAAGAAATCTATTAGTGATAGACATTTTTGCTAAAAGCTTTAATTGTAATTCTAACTATGGTTATAACTAAATATACATTTTCAGGACACGAATCATTCCCCTGTAAGACATTGTGGCTTAAAAAAGGATATGATTTTGTTCTAGAAAATAATGATTGGAACAATCTTTACTCTGTTGTTAAACTCGGAGTTGGGAAAAATATGGTAGCATCTATACGTTATTGGATGCGATCTTTTGGTCTAATAAATAATGATGGGGTAACTGATGTTGCTCATCTAATTTTTGATTCAAATAGTGGTACAGATCCTTTTATGGAAGATCTAGGTACATTATGGCTTTTACATTACCAACTTGTAAGATCTAATGAAGCAACCCTTTATAATTTATTTTTTACACGATTTCAGCGAGAACGTATGACTTTTGACAGAAATCATGTTGTTGCATTTGTCAAACGTTTTATGCTTGAGAATGGGAAAATAAAACAGTTTAACGAAAATACTATAAAAAAAGACGTTGGCGTTCTTTTGCAAAACTATTCTCTTTCACGCACACCCTCTTCTATGGAAGATTATTCTGTTCTATTAGCAGATTTAGATTTAATATCGTTATCAAGTGATGAAAAACAATACTCTTTTAATATTGAAGGAAAGAGACAATTACCTATTGAGATACTCCTTTACGCTATCGTTAAGGAAAAAGGTAATACTGATAGTGTAGACTATGATACACTTCAGATGATAGGCAATGTATTCTGTCTTAACGATATGGGGCTCATCAATATACTTATGAAACTACAGACAAAATTCCCAAATATATTTCGTTATACCGATACAGCAGGATTGAGACAAGTACAATTTCTCAAGAGAGTGCTACCCTACGAAGTTCTTAAATATTACTATAGAAATGAAGAATTATAGTCCATCGGCCAATATAGAATCCGGGGTTACAGGTAATGAAAAATACATTATTACACCCAATGTTCAAAAAGTAGCGGGCGAAATCGTTAATCAGTATCAAGCAGGCATTCATTCTTTTACCATCATTGGGACATATGGTACAGGAAAGTCGTGTTTCCTTCTGAAATTAGAACGAGACCTAATTGGATTTGATTCTGAAGCCGCTTTGATAAAAAACCTAAGAGTCTTAGCTCCAGTTAGCGGAGTTGACATACTAAATATAGTTGGAGAGTATTCTTCATTAGAGCGGCTAATAATTGATAAATTAAATAAGAAGGCGAATGGAGATACTGCGATAGAAATATTAAAAAACTATTACAATAGATTGAAAAGGCAGAATAAAATGCTAGTAATAGTCATTGATGAATTTGGTAAACTTCTTGAACACGCAGCAAAAAATGAAGTTGAGAAAGAACTATACTTTGTGCAACAGCTGGCAGAGTTTGTCAATATGCCTGAAAGAAATATTCTTTTGCTAACAACTCTCCATCAAAATTTTAGTTCATATGCATCTAAACTCAGTTCGGTTCAAAAGAACGAATGGACAAAAGTAAAAGGACGCTTCCAAGAAGTGGTATTTGCTGAACCTGTGGAGCAGTTGTTGTATATGGCTGCGGAGTCTCTTAGCAATGAGGTTATCAATGCTGACACGCAGGCATCTAGTATTTATGCAATGGCTCTAAAGTGTAAGCTTATAGTGCCGACACTCAAAGAAGAAACGATACGAAAACTCTTTCCTTTAGATGCATTCTCTGCAGTAATACTCACAAAGGCTATTCAAAAATATGGTCAGAATGAACGTTCTTTGTTTTCATTTCTGAATGCTAATGGGTCTCATGCTTTGAATTCGTTTGAGCCTACGCCTACTTGTACATATAATTTGAGTATAGTTTATGATTATCTTGTTGCTTATTTCCATTCATATTTGTCTGATGCAAATGCAGATTCAATGGGATGGAGAGCCATCCTTGTTGCCATAGAACGTGTGGAAACTGCTGACTGGCAGACTGCTCAATTAATGGAGGAAGCAATAAAGACAATAAAAGCAATCGGTCTTCTCAATATATTTGGAGGGGCGGGATTCTCCATGCCAAAGAAAGAGCTTGTCGGTTATATGAAACAAGCTATGTCAATAGATTTTGCAGAGAATTTACTAAATGAACTGATTCGACGTCGTATTATAAGGTATGCAGAGTACAAATCACGGTTTATCCTGTTTGAAGGGACTGATGTAAACATTGAAGACGAAATTATAAAAGCTTCGACCATTGTACCTATTCCAACGAACCCTGTTGATTCTCTTAGAGACATTTTAGGCTATCATGTAGTTCCTGTTAAGGCATATTATTACTATAGTGGTACACCTCGCTATTTTGAGTATATTCTCTCTGAAAGTCCTTTGGATTTAATACCAGTTGGAGAAATTGATGGGCTTATTGAATTAATTTCTCAACAAATGAAAATACAATAGATGAGGTACGAAAGTTTAGTGCGAATTGCGAATATGCACGTGTATTTGCAGTTTTCAACAATACAGAATCTTTTATTTTACATTTGCACAAAATACAGATTTATGACTATATCATTGAAAAAACATTGATTGATAAGACTGATCATATTGCCTTACGTGAAATCAACAATCTAAAGTCATATGAACAGAACTTGTTAAAAAAAGAGCTTAAAGAAAGCCTATTCTCATATAATGGACAAGTCGTCTGGTTCTACAAGGGAGAAGAAAAGATAATAAAGAATCAACGAGACTTCAATTCTTTATTGTCTTATGTTTGCAAGGATGTTTATCCTCTTAGTCCTGTTATAAGTAATGAACTTATTAATCGTCATAAACTGAGCGGAAGTATATCTGCCGCACGTATAAAATACTTACAAGCCCTTATTGATGAATCAGAAAAGGACGATTTTGGATGGGACAAAGAGAAATGCCCTCCAGAGAAATCAATCTATTATACTCTACTCAAAACGACGGGCTTACACAAAGGCGGAGAGTTTGCAGAAGAGCCGACAGCAGATAGCATTATGTCCTTATGGAATGCCTGTGAGAGTTTTCTTCGTAGTACTCAAGATAAATCGCGAAAAATATCTGAACTGATTAAGGTGTTATCCGAAAAACCCTACAAGGTAAAGATGGGAGTATTGGATTTCTGGATTCCTACATATTTGTATATGAAGCGGCTTGACTATTCTCTATTTGGAAGTAATGGTATGTATATCCCAGAAGTCAATATGGAATTCTTTGATTTATTAAAGAAGCATCCTTCAGATTTTAGTATAAAGGCATATACAGAAGATGGTGTAAAAATAAAATTCTATAACCAATATCGAAGGTTTATCAATGTAAGTGAAGACGAAAAGATTAAAGGAAACAAGTTTATAGAAACAATAAAACCTTTCTTTTCTTTTTATAGCCGTCTGAATGATTATGCTAAGTACACACGTAAATTTGACAATATTACAACTCTTCGTTTTCGAGATGTATTGGCTAAAGCCAAGGATCCGGAGAAGACGTTTTTTGAGGATTTACCTGAAGCTTTAGGATACGATAAAAAATCTCTTGACAATGAGGAGTTTGTAGAAAATTATTGCAATCTCATCCAAAAGGCTGTGAGAGAACTTCGTTCGTGTTATAATGCGCTAATAGATCGAATAGAAGGACAATTAATCGAAAGGCTTGAACTACAAGGATATGAATATTCAGATTACATCATTGAGATTCGTCATCGTCTTTCACATATAAAAGAACATCTCCTGTCGGACAAGCAACATGATTTTTATAATCACGTTATGACAGTATTCGACAATCGACAAGAATGGTTTCAAAGTATTGCATATGCTGCTCTGGATCAACCTCTTGAGCGTTTAAAAGATGACCAAGAGGAACAACTAATAGATAATATCGTATATCTCTTCCGTGAGTGTGAGAAACACTCTATTGTTTCTGAAGCCATGTCTTTTCAAATAAATGCTGAAGAGAGAAAACGCTCTAAAGAGTTAGAAACGAAAATAGAGAAGCTATTGTCAGAGGATGTTAATCTCAATATCTATGCTTTGATGAATCTATTGAAAAAGAAAATGAAATGACAAACGTAAGACATATACTCGGCATATCAGGAGGCAAAGATAGTGCTGCCCTTTCTATCTATCTAAAGCAGAAATATCCTCAGATGAAGATAGAGTATTACAATTCTGACACGGGTTGCGAGTTGGAAGAGACCAAGAGGCTAATAGATAAACTTGAAGCCTATTTAGGGAGTATTAAGCGATTACGCGCAGCAGAAAGGAGTCCCGAAGCAACTCCCTTTGACCACTTTCTGAAAGCCTGTGGTGGATTTCTTCCATCTCCACAAGCTCGATGGTGTACGCAAAAAATGAAATTAGCTGAATTTGAACAATATGTTGGAGATGATTATGCGGTATCTTATGTTGGCATACGCGGTGATGAAAATCGTGATGGATACATCTCCTCAAAGCCCAATATCCAAGCGGTCTTTCCTTTCCGAAGAAATATTTGGAGCATTGACATTATTAATAAGATTCTCCATAATGATCAGCGGGAACAACTAATTGATATCTATAATCATTTTTATTCGGAGTCCCAGCAAGAAAAAATTATGGGAATATTAAAAAGACCACTTAGTAAGCAGTTTTATTATTCTAAAACGCTTAATGCTTTACTTGACATTGATGTAAAATTATTCAACCGCGTAGTTTTTGAGTATCTAAAGACCACAGACTACCCGGTGGGAAAATTGGATTCATTTCCACTAATAGATAATGATGAAGTTCTCGGCAAGGAGGATATATTTCGTTTGTTGCACGAAAGTGGAGTTGGAGTTCCTGCATATTACGAAAAGATACCTTTTGAAGTTGATGGAAAGATTGGAACATATTGTCGAAGCCGTTCAGGCTGTTATTTCTGTTTCTACCAACAGAAAATTGAATGGGTTTGGCTTTATGAACAGCATCCTGACCTATTTAAAAAAGCAATGGAATACGAAAAAGATGGTTACACCTGGAATCAAGGTGAGAGTTTGGAAGACTTAATTAAGCCTGAACGTATACGTCAAATTAAGTTAGATGCTATTAAACGACAAGAACAAAGAGCAAAGATGAACAGCAATTCTTTGTTGGTAGATATATTCACGGACGATGATAATGACGTTTTATGTGCAAATTGTTTTATATAGAAAGTATGGATGCGCAGAAAGAAATAAAGAAAGTCGGTTTTACTGTAGATGCTGGACTTATTCAAAGATTGGGATATGAATTGGTCGGTCGTGCAGAAACAGCTGTATCGGAATTGATTAAAAATTCCTATGATGCTGATGCAACGGTAGTTGATGTAGATTTTATTGATTCAAATGAAATTGGCGGAAAACTATTCATCTCAGATAATGGTGCCGGTATGTCAGAGAGTCAGTTGATTAATGGATTTATGAGAATTTCATCGACTGATAAAGTGCATAATCCTACTTCTGCAAGATTGCATAGGACAAAAGCTGGTAAAAAAGGTATTGGTCGATTCGCAGCTCAACGATTAGGAGAAAAATTGGTTATTGTTACACAAACTAAAGAATCTAAAAGTGCTATCCGGATTGAAATTGATTGGAATGAGTATTCGATAGACAGAGATTTAACATCTATCACTTTCCCTATTGAAACTGTTCAAAAAGAAAAATCTGAAGGTACAGTTATTGAGATCCACAGTCTTAGAGAGAGATGGACCGAAGCTGCTATTAAACGCATTTATAGATATGTCTTAGATTTATTTCAACCGGATTATTTGTCTGAACGAAGTAAAATCGACAGTATTGCAGTTCAAAACGAAGAGTCGTTTAAAGTGAATTTCAACTTAGTTTCAATGATAAAAAGTATCCATTTCTAAACGACCAAATTTCTGTGTTCGATAAATCCTTAGCTGTTTTTGAAGGCTATATTAATAAGGAACATTGTGGGCTGGTAAACGTAAAAAGTGATAGTTTACACATCAATGATATTCTTGAAATTGAACACAAAGAAGATGATAACAAGTTTTCTGCTCTTTCAGACGTTTATTTTAAAATTCATTACTTCATTTACGATAGACCTCAATATTATGGAGATAAGCTTTCTGGTCTTGAATTAAAAAAAATACAAGAATTATCAAAAACAATTGGTGGTGTTAGGTTATATAGAAATGGATTCAGAGTATTACCATACGGAGAACCAAAGGATGATTGGACAAACATTGACAAACGTTGGAGCACGGAGTCTGGAAAAACAAATATCCCTCTAAACAATCAGAATTTGTTTGGCTTTGTGGAAATAATTGACCCAACAGGTGATATATTTGAAGAAACAGCTAGTCGAGAAGGACTAATAGAAAATGAAGCATTCCACCAGTTGTCTGATTTTATTAACAAATCTCTTATTGCCGTTAGAGGTCGGATTGCAGAGAAAATAAAATTCTTCAAAGGCAGCCAAAACAATGATGATTTTACTCAAAATTCAGAGAAAAAAGAGCAAACAACTCTAGAAATGTTCGAAAAATTAAAGAAGATCCTTGACTATAAATCTGATCAAAATACAGAAAAACAGAATAGCGAACATTTCTCAGAAAATGACAGAGAAGAAGGGCTGGAAATTATAAAAAAACTGGAAAATCTAATTGAAGAAGCAGGAATGCTTCGAGTATTAGCCGGTTTAGGTCTTACGATTGGAGAATTTACACATGAGATGAAGCAATTCCATTCATCTGTTTATGGATATATCAGCAAATTAAATCAGATGCAACTTGCGGTTGAGGTACAGAGCCAATTAGATGGAATAAAAACAGATTTCGATAACCTATTTAGTTATACTGAGTATTTTGGAACAACGATATCTCAAAATATAAATAGAAAGAAATCACCAATAGATTTGTTGGCAACTTTGGATAGATTTTGCAACATAATAAAAAATGACTTGGAAAAAAATCAAATTGAGCTCCAAATTACTGCATTTGACTTTGATGCTATCACAATACCTATGCACAGTTCTGAATGGAATTCAATTTTGTATAATTTATACACAAATTCAAGAAAAGCCATAAAGAGGGCAAAAGTGGCAGGTAAAATTTTGGTCGAAGTTGGCGTTGAAAATGAAGATACGTTTATTAACTTTCACGATAATGGAGACGGTATCCCAAAGGAAAATGAACATAGGATTTTTAATGCATTCTTTTCAACTTCTACACCTGCAAGTTTTGACGCTCCTAACGAAGAACAGTTGATTGGGACAGGTCTTGGACTAAAAATAGTAAAAGACATTGTGGTTTCATACAAAGGGAATGTCTGTGTTGTATCCCCCAATCAAGGATATTCTACGTGCTTAAAAATTACGATTAGTAAAAACAAATAAACATTTTCTATGACAACAAAATTCTATTATATTGACGATGATCCTAATTCTCAAAATAAAGTACAAGGTTTTGAGAATGAAGATTTAGACATTGTTGCAATGCAACATAAAGACTCTTGGGAAGAAGAATTTTCGTTCTTGAACGGTGAGAAAAACCAATTTGATGGGATAATTCTTGATTTGAAACTTGATGATTTACCAAATAGTAATGGCAAAAGAGCCGATTTTCGAGGAACTTCTCTTGCACAAGAAATTAGGACGAGACAAAAAGAGGGAAGCATGAATAGTTTCCCGATTATCCTGTTTCTGCGAATGATAAAACCCAACAAGCATTGGAAAATTCGGGAAAAGATTTGTTTGATATTCTTATCAATAAATCAATGTTGGATGACATTGCATTTTCTCGTTTTACTCCTCAATTAATTGATTTATCTGATGGCTACAAGCGTTTGACGGATTCTTCATTAGCAATAAACGAGGTCTTGCAAATTGATGAAATGATTCTTGACAGTAGATTTGTTGGCGAGTATAATAAAAACAAGGAGTGTCCAGTACATATTCAATCAAGATTCTTAATTACAGAATTTTTGACAAAACAGGGATTAGTAATTGATGAAGATGTACTTGCAGCAAGACTTGGTATTGATAAGTCTAATTCTGATGATTGGCCTAATTTGTTGAAAAGATTATCGGAAGCCAAGTATCAAGGTGTGTTTTGCAATGGGTGGCCTCGTTGGTGGATGCAATTAGTGGAACAATGGTGGACTGAAACTATCAAAGCTGAAACTTTTTTGCGTTCGACACCTGCAGCCGAAAGAGTTGAAAAGATAAAAGAAGTTACTGAACTACCAGGATTAGTTGCCGCAAAAAAAAATAGACAAGTCAGAAAGTGACGAATTCTGGACTGTTTGCAAAGGTTTTGGTCAGCCATTAGATCCAATAGATGGAATGTTAATCCAAGGCCAAGATAATTTGTATTCTTGGCAAGAACCTGAATATATTTCAATTGAAGCTGCACTATGGAGAAAAAACATTGATAACTGGGTAAGCGTTGCAGATATTGAAAAAGAAAAATATGAAAATTTGAAAGTATTGTATTCACGCAAAAAGCAATAAGATATGGGAAACTATGCAACAGAAATACAAAATATTGCAACCATTCTCAAGAAGAATAGACTATGTTCTGACACTTCCCCATTAACTAATGGTTACAATAATGGAAAATGCAATGTCGCAAAGCTGAAATTCAATATAAGTAATGTTCCACGGAATACGAAACCCGCAGTAGATTTCTTGGCTGTTATTTTAGATGTTGCTTTCGATGAAAAAACGGGTACAGACATTCCCGTTACTAATTATTTTTTTAAGGTAACAGTTGAAGGACTAGATGGTAGTAATAATGTAAAATCGTCTTGGCATTTGGATTATGATAGCAATAATGGGCAAGATTATGTTCATCCTTATTTCCATTTAACTTGGGGTGGTGATACAATAAAAAAAATGAATTTAGGGAATGTATTGCTTTTGCCAACTCCTCGAATTTCATACCCGCCTATGGATATTATATTGGGGATAGATTTTGTACTTTCTAATTTTGTAAAAGCAGAAATTTACAAGAAAATTCAGAGTGATTCACAATATAAAGCTGCAGTGAAAAAGGCACAAGAAAAACTATGGAAACCTTATATGTTGTCATTAGCTCATCATTGGTGTAAAAATATATGTTCTAATGTTCATTTGAATACTATTACTGCTACGAATTTCCATCCAACATTGATATAGGTTAATTGCAATGCTAAAAGAAGTGATATTTCCAGCACACCGCCATTTTAAATCGCGGACAGAGTGGGAACCTATAGGCTTCTTCTCTGATTGTTTGTGTAATGCCACTAGATTTGATTTAATGTTAGGGTTCTTTTCCTCTTCTGCAATTAATATCTTAGCTGATGGTTTCGCATCGTTTCTATATAATGGTGGACGTATGAATCTAATTGTAAACGACATTCTGACTGAGCAAGATAAAAATGCCATTGCCAGTGGTGAACTTGATTTGTACATACCATTTTTCGATATAACTGACATCGAAAAACTAAAAAATATATTGTCAGAACGAGATACTCATTTCTTCGAATGCCTTGCCTGGCTTATCCGCAACAATCGGCTTGACATTAGAATTATTGCCCCAAAAGATGGCATTGGTATTTCGCACACCAAAACAGGTATTTTTAGTGATGGAGTGAATAAAGTCTGTTTCGATGGCTCTTGCAACTTTTCACGGTCGGCATTGATTGACAATATCGAAAGCCTTACGGCTTTCTGCGATTGGGACGGCAATCCAGCATCCGCTACCATAAATAAAATCAACGGAGAGTTTGAACTTGTGTTTACAGGCAAAGATGAGAATGTTGTTTTTGTTCCAACCGACAGAGTGAAAACCCATATTGCAGAATCGTTCAAAAATAAGGAACTGAAGGATTTACTGGAAGATGAATACAAGTTTATTCAGCAGGATATTGCTGATAAGTTATTGCCAAAATCTGTGACTAAGGCGTTGGAAAGCCAAAAACAAAGTTGAGTTCGAGATAGAGAGAATCAAGAAGCAAGGCGAAACTATTGAGTCAATTGATTTTGGTAAGCCTAGTTTCCCATACGAATCTGGTCCACGTGAATATCAGAAACAAGCATTTGAGAATTGGAAGCATAATAAGCAGAAAGGCTTGTTTGTAATGGCGACAGGTACGGGCAAAACTATTACCTCTCTGAATTGTCTTCTTGAGATCTACAACAAGTTAGGCTACTACAAAGCCATTATCCTTGTTCCGACCATTACACTTGTCGAACAATGGGAATCTGAATGTAAAAAGTTCAATTTTAGAACAATCATAAAAGTTTGCTCAAAGTATAACAATTGGAAATCGGCGGTGGCTAATCTTCGCTTGCTCGAAATGACGAACGCCAGCAATGATTTGTCATACATTATCATATCAACTTACGCATCGTTTGTCCGTTCCAATGTTTTTATGGAATTGAACCAATTCCCCAAAAATAAACTTTTATTTATCGCTGACGAGGCTCACAATATGGGTGGCGGATTGATGGCTCAGCGCCTTTCTGATATAAAATATTTGCGTCGCATAGGACTTTCTGCTACACCCGAAAGGCAGTTTGATGATACGAGTAACCGAAAACTGATGGATTTCTTTGGCTGTGCCAACAATTACACCTTTGAATATTCAATGGCTGAAGCCATTCAAAAAGGTGCTTTGTGCCGTTATTATTACTATCCACACATTGTTCGACTGACCGAAAACGAAATGGCTGATTATGTTGAACTTTCAAAAAAGATAGTCAAAATAATGGGCTTTCACGATGAGGAAAGTTTGAAACGATTGAAAATGCTTTTACTAAAACGCAAACGTATCATTCACAAAGCAGCCAACAAGTTGTCCGCTTTCCAACAGATTGTTCAACAGCGTATGGAAGAAAAAAACAGTCTGAAATACACGTTGGTCTATGTTCCAGAAGGCAACAAGCCCGACAATTTCGAGGCAGATATTTTCGATCAATCCGACACCATCGATTCCGACCCTGAAACAGAACATCTGATTGACGTTTTCACTCGCATTGTCCGTGATATGAATTCTCATATCATTGTCCGTCAGTTTACTTCTGAATCAACCGACCGCGATGCCATGCTCAAAGGCTTTACCGATGGCAACATTGATGTGCTTACCTCGATGAAGTGTTTGGATGAAGGTGTTGATGTGCCGCGAAGCGAATTGGCTATATTCTGTGCAAGCACAGGGAACCCACGCCAATTCATTCAACGCCGTGGTCGTGTCCTACGTACACACAAAGACAAACGCTTCGCCATCATTCACGACCTCATCGTAATACCTGACAATGTGTTTGATGAAGAATGCTACGCTTTGGAGAAAAGCCTTGTGCAAAGCGAGTTGAGACGTGTCCGTGATTTTGCATTATTGTCAGAGAATCTGAATGATACCGACAACGAACTGCAAGAAGTATTAAATCATTATAATTTATCCATATTTAATTAGTGAAATATGAGTACATATAAAACAAACGGTGATAAGATTTTACAGGCTGTAATTGCTGATGAACAGCTTCTCAATTTCTATGGCTACAATCCCGATAATTTCAGGTCAATTTCAGAAGCCTTGGATTCTGAAATAGCAGTAATCCAAGCCATAGCACAAATTATCAACCGAAATGAGCAAAAAGCTACCGAAAGGGAAATCTACAATGAAGTCAGTAACTTTTTAAAAAGCAAACATATGATTATCAAAGATATAAAAATAAATAACTTCCGTAGTTACTACGGAAGCAATAACCTTTCGTTATCAAAAGGTCTAACTTTGGTTATCGGAGATAATGGTGATGGTAAAACGACCTTATTTGAAGCGTTGGAATGGCTGTTCGACACGACGGGCGAGAACAGAAAAGATTCACACATTTCCGAAAAGCGTAAATCAGAATTAGAAATTGGTGAAAGTGATGAGGTCTCGGTAAGCATAACCTTTGAACATGATGGTGAGAAAGAGATAGAAAAGAGTTTCACTTTTGAGAGAATATCCGGAGACAACATTCGTACAAAGGATTACAAGTTTGTCGGATATTCCATTGTTGGTGCGGAACGTCATTCCATAGCCGGCGACAAGCTGTTGAATGGGTGTTTTGAGCCTGTCTTACGCAAATATTGTTTGTTCAAAGGGGAAAACGAACTCAATGTTTTCGACAATGACACTGCGTTGAAAACGTTGGTTGATACGTTTTCGGGAATCAGGGATTTTGACAAATTGGTTGATTTGACATCAAATTTTGAGCAAAGCTCTGCAAGAGCGGCAAACCGTGAATTGCAAAACGATAAGAAAGTATCGAAGCAAGCGAAAGAATTGAATACACAACTGAATGATGTTACAAACGACATTCAAAGCATCAAGACAGAACTCAATCAAAAGAAAATCTCAATCAATGAATTTTCGTCGAAGTTGGAATTGCTAGAAAAGAACCAAGAAACATCGGAACGCTACCAAGCCATAAAAGAACGTATCAAAGGGTTGAAAGACAAGCAGGCGAAGTTGGTGGCGTGGTCATCGTGCGAGTACAGCACTAACTTGTTGGATGAATATTGGATTTTACGTTCCTTCCCTGCAATCATAAAAGAGTTTTCCGCAAAAGTTTCTGCTTTGAGCAAAGAGAAACGAAGACTTGACAAACAGGAAACAGAACGTCGTGCGAAAGAGGCTGGAGAACGTGAGGCTATTTCAAAAATTCAAAAACTTGCCAATGATGCCGTTCCTTTGCCATGGAATTTGCCCGATGAGGCGACAATGAAAGAAATGATTGATGATGAAATCTGTAAAGTCTGCGGTCGCCCTGCCCCCAAAGATTCGGAGGCTTACGAATTTATGTGTAATAAACTGAATGAATATCTTGCCCATATAGCAGCGGAGGCCAATAAAAATTCAAGTTTAAAAGAGGATGATGATAAGCCGCTGTTTCCAAATTCTTTTATCAATGAATTACATTCTCGCCAAATCAAATTAAGTGGCGACACAGAGCAGGAGATTGCAAAGATTGCAACAACAATTTCAGATCGTTTGGAATTTGTTGCGAAAAGAAAGGCGGAATTGGCAGAGGTAGATAAACAGCTGCAAGAGTTGGAAATAGAACAAAATGATTTGCTGATGCAATCAGGTTTAAGCACAGATTTGCTAGATAAGACTATATCTGATTTAAGAGGTTTCTTTGATGCTAAAAGTCGTGCTGAAAGCCGTGTTTCAGAATTGGAAACCACTCTAAAATACAAGGAGAGTGCAAGAGACGAAATACAAGAAAAACTGTCGCAACTTGAACCGACAAGTTCTATGACACAGGTATATCAGCGTGTGCATATTGCATTTGAGAAGATAACCAAAGCATTCGCTAACGCAAGAGAGCAGAATGTTAATAATTTTCTTCAAATTCTTGAGAATGAATCAAATAAATATTTACAGAAGTTGAATAAAAACGACTTCTATGGAATAATTCGCATCAGAAAAACCCTCAACAGTTCTGCACGTATTGAACTCTATAGTGATAACGGAACTCGAATCGAAAATCCAAACGGTGCACTGAAGACAACTATGTATATGTCGGTCCTGTTTGCCATTTCTCAAATCACAACATTGAAACGCGAACAAGACTATCCATTGATCTTTGATGCCCCAACATCCTCATTCGGCGGTTTCAAGGAAGATACTTTCTACAATGTAATAGATACCATTGATAAGCAATGTGTTATCGTTACGAAAGACTTGCTCAATATCGACAAAGTAACAGGAAAAAGGTGTTGGATTTCGACACAATCAATATACTTTCTTGTTCTGTCTTCCGGATTGAGAAAGTAGAACCATTCAATGACAAGGATTTGTCAACCATTCAAACAATTGTTAAACAGGTAAAATAACAAATTATGGCGACAGAAAAAATATATGATTTGTGGGCAAACCGAAATCCACAATGGGAAAAAAGATACGAAGACAGCATCATCAAAAACTTTTGTGACTATGGCCGTGGTGCAACTTCTTTACGTGAAGACAGAGGAAAAGTCTTTGGTGGTGGTTATGAAATATTCATTGTCGCATTTTTTATGGGACTTTATTTCAACCAAAAGCGACCACTCATAGAGGACACACAAAAACGCAAGACTTTCGGACAGCCCATTCAATATTGGGGCAATTTAGACTCTGTCAAAGGACGAAAAGCCTATCCGAAACTCCGGGAGTATATTTTCACCGCTCTTGTTTCCCGTACCGACATTGATTTCATTGCTTTGGAAAAAGGCGAAATGACATCACGAAAAGCGGTTGACATGCTTATGCAGACAATGGAGGAGTACGCCAATTGGGGGTTTCATTTTATGGAGGATAAACTGACCGATGCCCCTAATTATTTCTTTCGTGAAACTGCATTTTTAGAAGTATTTTTAGCTTTTGATGCCGCAGCTTCTGAAAATATAAATGAAGATGAACCAGAATCATTAGATTAAGCATATTCATATTGATCAAACACAGTAGAAGAGAATGTCTTATTTATTTTATATCTAATTGAATTTATTGTATATCAGATTCTATTACCAATACGGGATTCTGAACTTAGGCTTCACTAATCTCCATTCTTTATTAGATGACATAAACTTGGAGTGGTCTTAATTATTCTAATCTCATTATCAACAAGTGTTAGTATCTCTTTTTTTACACGTTTATAGTTGGCTTCGATGGTCTCGTTGAGATCGTCGGAGCCATTTTCGTTTGTAAAGTCTGCTATCACAGGTATGGGTTGGTAGGCTTTCATCTCGGCAGATACCTTGACACTGTCCACCACAATCTCTGCATGAAAAATCTTCTGGTTGATGCGTTCATCAAAGTTGTCTGATACTGCCCCCACAAACATTCCTTGCGTAAGGTTACTGATTTTGGATGCAAGGATAAGGCTATCCATCTGAGTGGAAATAGATGTGGATTTGTCATTGCAGTTGATGGTCATAGACTGCCGTTGCTGGAGCACATTACTTGTCAAAGATGAACTTAATGCCTTTTCGCTCGGCATTAACCTGCAACGTGGCATTGAAAGTTTTTCCACTCTTGGCGGTCATGCCCTCCACCTTCACAGCCTTACCTTCCACAAGGTCTTTATACTGTGCATCGGAAAGGGTAATACCCTTGATTTCCTTGGGGATATTCACATGGTCAGCACGCAGGGCTATAATTTCGTTGGTCTGCGGATCGATAGAGACGTAAGCAGAAAAAGGCTCAGCGTTCTTGAGTGTTACTTCGATAGTTTTACCGAGATTGCCCGTAGTGAGAAGTGCCTCCTTTTCTTCGGGAGAGAACTTGTAGCCCATATAGGAAAAGTCAAGCTGTGGTTCTTTTCTCAAAGGATGAATTGCCAAACCGATATTGCCGCTATCGTCTGTGCAGAAAGCAAGGCGAGCTTCGGTGTAGATAGTCGTGTCGCCAATAGGTACGGCAATCGTCAAGAGATTGCTCTTCTGCCAATTGAGCATCTTTTCTAATTCTCCACTCTGCTCCAATCTCTCACGGGAAAGACCGAGATCATCGAGTTGCTTCCAATCAACCTTCGACTCATCGATGGCAGTAGCATTCTTCTTGGTCTTTGATTTTTTCGTCCATATTACAATGTTTTTAATGACATTAACAGCGGTGCACGGACAAAGGAAAATCAAAGAAATAGTATGTGTTAGCAATTGTAGATAACTGCGTACTTGTAGCGTTGATATGGATGGAAATGGTAAAAAAGAGGTATGGTTCAAATACCATACCTCCATATTTTTCATTGATTAGGTTATTGCATAGACAGCAATTTGCAGTACATTCCGTTTTTTGCTGCAAGTTCTGCATGCGTCCCGTTCTCTACAAGGTGTCCCTTGTCCATCACAATAATTTGATTAGCATTACGGATGGTTTGCAAATGATGGGCAATGACCAAGACTGTGCGATTTCGGATAAGGGCAGACATTGCCTGTTGTATCTTATATTCATTGACAGGGTCAACATTGCTCGTTATCTCGTCCAAAAGAATGATGGGAGCGTCTTTCAAGAAAGCACGGGCGATTGAAAGCCTTTGTTTCTGCCCTCCGGAGAGTCCCAAACCGTTTCTCCGATTTTTGTTTCATAACCTTCCGGCAGGCTGATGATAAAGTCGTGTATCATGGCTCTACGTGCTGCTTCTTCGATTTCTTCCTGCGTAGCATGTTGATTGCCCACTTTGATATTATTGGCAATGGTATCTGAAAAGAGAATAACATTTTGCATCACTACACTGATTTTACCGAGCAGATAATCATAGTCCATTTCTCGAATGTCTATACCACCGATACGGATAATGCCAGTCTGCGGTTCCCAGAAACGGAGTAACAGGCTGGTAATGGTTGTTTTACCAGAACCTGACGATCCGACAAGTGCCGTTACCGTTCCTTCGGGAACATGGAACGTGAGATTTTTCATCTCAAAACCTTCCTTCTCATAATGGAAATCCACTTTGTCAAAGGAAAGATTGAAATGGGTTGCTGTTTTCGGCTGTTCAGGATTGGTGATAACAGGAGCATTCAATAAATGGGAAATGCGTCCGTAACTATCTTTTACCTTGATGTAATTCAGCCAATGACTCTCCATATTGACAAAAGGTTTGTAGAATTCTTTTGAGACGATGATAAACATTAAATAAGCGAAAAGAGAAAGTTCCCCCTGCTGTGTCCACCAAAGACCGATTGTAGCCATCAGAGCGAAAGCCAATTCTATCAGGAAAGTGTATCTGCCCACACTCACAGCTGCCAAACGAGAAGTATTCTTACTGCTTTCTCCAAATTCACTGACAGAGTGGTCAAGTCTGTCACGGAACATTCCTTTTCCTCCAAACACTTTCAAAACCGGAATGCCCTTGACGTATTCTACAAAGAGGCTGACCATATCTGCCAGATTGTCCTGAGACTCTTCCTGTGCTTTCATTCCCGAGCGAATGCCCCGATACAGAGAAAACAGGGCAATAGGAAGAATGGCTACCATTGTCAATGCCATGCGCCAATCCACACAAAATAGTCCAATACCGAGTATTAGAGCTACAATGAAGTCGGCAGACATCCGTGTCCATAGATGTCCTACTACCATTTCCATATTATCAACGTCTTTGTGAATGATTGTACTTATCTCTCCCAGACGCTCATTGGTATAGAAGCCGAGTGAGAACATTTTCAGTTTCAGTATGATTTTCTCGCGGATACGTTCCACAAGATCAAATCCGGCAAAATGCTTACTCATATCGGCAATGGCATTGGATATGGTTTTCAAGACCAGCAGACTACCGAGTACCCATGCTGCCGAAATGAAAGAGATGCTTTCTCCATGTATATGACGGTCGATGAGAAACAAGACTGTGAGCATTATCGCCGTGCCGCAAAGGGCATAAACCACGAAAAACAGTGCGGAGATAATTAGATGCCGCACTCCGCGAGCGGTCAATTCATTCAGTATATTGCGTACCATTCTTATTCCTCCTCTTCTTTTAATTGCCATTTACTTACTTGTTCTTGCGTTTCCGTCATATTGCGGTACAGAGAACAGTCTTTCATCAGTTCACGGTGTGTTCCCTTCGACACGACCTGCCCTTTGTCCATTACAACAATACGCTCCATATCCTGAATAGTATTGAGACGGTGAGCAATGGTAATGACAGTCTTGTTGCGCTGCAATTCATCAAGAGCTTCTTGGATTAGTTTCTCATTCTCTCCGTCCAATGCAGCAGTGGCTTCATCAAGAATAACTATTGGAGAGTCTTTGAGCAACATTCGAGCAATGGAAATACGCTGTTTTTCTCCGCCAGAGAATTTTATGCCGGCTTCGCCTGCCAGCGTATCATAACCATTCGGCAAGCCCATGATAAAATCATGAATACGAGCACGCTCTGCTGCCATTTCCACTTCCTTTTGTGTGGCGGTAGGTCTTCCAATACGGATATTGTCCCGAATACTTGTGTTAAAGAGAAAAACCTCCTGCTGTACCATCGAAAAATAATCAGCGATATTACGTTCGGAGAATTCCATAATATTCTCTCCTCCCAGTCGGATAGTCCCTGTTTGGGGGTGCCAGAACCCCATCATCAAACTTGCCAGCGTGGTTTCCCGACCCTGACTCGCCGACGATAGCAGTATGGCTTCCTCTCGGAAATTGAAGACATACATCTTTCAGCGCATTGTCTTTCTTGTTTGGATAAGAGAATGTAACATGCTCGAAACAAACATCCGTCTGTGTCGTATCTGTTTTCTTGTCCGCTGTTTCCTTTGTCTGTACCTCTGTAATGGACTGTACTTTTGCCAACGACTGACCATAGATGATTCGGAAATGTTGGAATGTAGCCAACTTAGCAAAGGAGGACGAGAACAATCCGCCCAATATCAAGGCAAGGATAAAACGAGCTACAGTTAATTCGCCCGAACTCATCATCCATAGTCCAATAAGAGTCATTACCACGATACCACCTTCCAAGAACATCGTTATCAATGTCATGGGAACGGTAACGCTAAACATGCTCTGCTTTACCCAACGGATGTAGTCGCGCATACCACCAAGTACCTGTTCCGTTCTGTTTTCCTCGTTACTGAAGACTTTGATTACCGATATGGTAGCCACATATTCCAAAAGGTCTTCCGACATTTTTTGCGTACTTTCCATAAAGTGTTGAAAGCTCTTTCCCCAAAGTGTTTTGACAGCCATTTGCAGAAGAAATGCCACAGGCAAAAGAGAAATGAGCGACAGCCCCAAACGCCAGTCTAACACCATAATGATTACCCAGAGTAAGACTGGAAAAAGCGTAGCCGAAAGGATTTCGGGTAATCCATGTGCTAAATAAATTTCAATTTGTTCCACATCGTGGTTAATAATATTCACCAAGTCGCCAACTTTCCGTTCTTGAAAGAAACCGAGCGGCAAGCGTTGCAAATGACTTATGATACGCAACCTCAATCGTGTAAGGGCATTGTAAGCCGACCGGTGTGCGCGCCAAATCGAGGTTCCATAGAATACGCCTCGAAGCATTGCGAATAGTATCATTATTCCTCCAATACCCCAAACTATTATGGGAGGGAGCGTGCCATTTATCAACTTGTCCACAGCCCACACTACAAGCAGTATAGGGAGTGTGCCTAAAATAAGGTGCAATATAACCACAGCATTGGAGAGCAGGCTACGGCTCTCCCGTTCCTCATCAAGGGGTCTGACTTTTTGTTTATCCATATATGTGTCGTTTTGATCTTTTCTGCTGCAAAAGTACGGCAACAAACAGGGATAAAATAACCCCGATAAGCATTATACTGCCCCAAAACAACAATTTGCTCGCATATAAACACAATAGGGGTATAAGCGTGGATAATAGGGTTATTTATTTGCTCGGCAGGTAAGTATCTTTGCACAGAATCTCACAAACAAATATGATATGTCAATCAGCTCAATAGTCCATTTATACAAAAGAATGCTCATTGTCGGCTTTCTATCGTTGTGGTCTTTTCCTATGTTTGCACAACTGCAACCAACAGAAATAAAAGTTATTGATGCAGAAAATGGGAACAGTATAGAATTTGCCACCGTACAATGGAAAGGTTTGAATGCTCCAACGTACACGAATAGTACGACTACAAACAGGAAAGGTATTGCAAAACTAAGTGCATCAAGTAATCAAAAACTTATGCTTATGGTAAGTTATGTCGGTTATCAGACCATTACCGATACGATTACTGCAAATGGGAAGCGTTATACCATAAGACTACTCCCGGAATCAACAGAGCTGGCAGATGTAGTCGTAGTAGGAAAAACAAGAGCACAAATACTCAGAGAGTCGCCTGAAGCAGTTTCTGTAATAAATGCGAAAGAACTTCAAGGCAGATCTATTTCGTTAGAAACCGTTTTGAATAAAACCATAGGTTTGAAAGTCGGACAGACTGGTGGCTTGGGGAGCAGTTCGAGAATTATTGTTCATGGATTGGAAGGAAACCGCATTCAAATCTTATGGGACGGAATACCAATGAGTACTTCTGACGGGGCTTTTTCTCTTGATGAAATTCCGATAGACATTATAGAAAGAATAGAAGTCTATAAGAGTATCATACCCGCCCGTTTCGGATGTGATGGATTGGGGGGAGCCGTCAATATCGTTACTAAAGAGTTTAGTACGGATTATTTAGATGCCTCGTATGAATTCGGATCTTACCAAACACACAAAGGAAGTGTCTTCTCTCGCAAGAATTTTCCAAAGAGTGGCATTCTACTCGGTGCGGGAGGTTATTATACATCTGCAAAGAATGACTACTCTTTCAGAGTTCCCGAGAGAGAGAATCTGTTGGTAAGGCGTGACCATGACCGTTTTCGTTCGTATATGTTGAAAGGAAAAATTGCTTTCACGAAACTTTGGTTCAATGAGATTAGTACCGAGTTCGGGTACTATAATCGTTTCAATGAAATCCAAGGCATCTTAAAAAACATACAACACGCCGAAGACCAATCAGGAATGTTTATGTTGGAAAACAAACTGATAAAAAGCGGAATGCTGAACGACCGCCTTCACTTTGAGTCCCATTTCTCCCTCTCGCATACAACAAACAATTTTGTGGATACGGCACGAGTTAATCACGATTTCGAGGGAAACATATATCCGAGTCCGAACGGAATGGGAGAAACGGGGGACGTCCCTCATAACTCAAACGACAAAGGATTGGAAATCAACGAACGTATCAATATTGATTACAGATTGTCTGCCAATCACAGTTTGAATCTGAACACACTCATTAACTATGCACGAAGACAACCGAGCGATAACATTGCAAGTCAGCATGCAGGTTTGTCATCGGGGGATTTCCCAGTAAAAAGACCAGTGTCGTATCGGGGTTGACTTGGGAGGCAAAACTCTTTGACAAGAAACTGACGAATATGCTCTCCGCAAAGTATTTCCACCTCCATTCCGAGATAGAAGATTTGACTTCATACGAGATGATTGAGGCTCCGAAGAAAAAGAACAATACGACCTCACAAATCGGCTGGATAGAGGCAATAAAATACGAGCCCTTCAGAGGTTTTCACTTGAAAGCATCTTACCAGCGGGCAATACGCCTTCCCAATTCACAAGAACTATTCGGTGATGGTATCATCACCTTTCCTGCAGCCGGATTGAGACCAGAGAAAAGCCACAACTTCAATCTGGGGTTCTTAATAGACAAAAATGATGTCCTCGGCTTATCGCGATTGCAGTTTGAAGTAAACGGCTTTTATATGCAGGTAAGCGATATGATAAAACTGATGAAACAGCACATGGCAGCCGGATATGTGAACGCTGAAAAGGTACATATTAAAGGTATAGAAACCGAATTAAAACTGGACATCTCACCAACGGTCTATGCCTACGGAAATCTGACTTATCAAGATGTGCGCGATGTCTTGAACTATTTACCCGGTACCCAAGCCCCCAATCCGACAAAAGGATTGCGACTACCGAACATTCCCTATTTGTTCGCCAACTTCGGGGCGGAGTATCACAGCAACCGATTATTCAAGAATTGGTATGTCAAGGCTTTCTGGGACGGCAAATTTACTGAGGAGTTCTTCTACTTCTGGGAACTTACCGAATTACAGAAACGACGTATTCCCCGCAGTTTCGTCAATGACATAGGGCTATTGTTGACCTACAAAAGCAAATATTCCGTAGCCTTGGAATGCCATAATATAATGAACAAAGAAGTTTGGGACCAATTCCGCCAACCATTGGCAGGACGGACACTTCACCTCAAATTCAGATATGTCTTCTCAAAAGGAATTTTTCTAATTTAACAAATATAAAAAGATGAATACAACAATTTTCAATCGTATAGCTTTTTCTGCTATGCTGGTCGGCTTCATAGGGCTGACATCTTGTAACAAAAATGATGAACCTACGCCTACTCCTCAAGAGGTTCAGCAACATTTCACCTTTGTGCATTATGTGGACAAAAGTGCTTATGTAGGGACATTCAGTGATTTGACTCCTCAAGCAACCGACAATAAGAAAGCATTTGAATTCGGGTTCGGTTGCTATCTCTTTGCTAAGGGTAATACAGTGCTTGTACCCGAAGGGAAATTCGGGGATAAGATACATAAGTTTACAAGAGGTTCCCATGGAGAACTGATAAAAGCAGGTACTATGACATTTGAACAGATGGCTCAACCCGGAGAAATTAACTTCGTTGATGAACAGCGGGCATACGTTGCTTTGCACGGACGTGGAAATTGCGTTAATCAATACTTCAACATTGCAAAAGGAAGATGAAATTGACCTCTCGTCTTATGCGGTTCAAGACAACAATCCTGATCCCGGCTGCAATGTCATTCGAGATGGAAAGATGTATGTCGCTCTCAATCAACTTAACTCTCCCCACACCTCCGTACCGGGTACTGGAGCAGAGATAGCTATCATTGACCTCAAGACGAAAAAGACTGAAGTTATCAAAGATAACCGCACAAGTGTTGTAGGATTGTTCCGCCATTCTGACGCATTCATAGACGAGCGGGGTGACATCTACTTTTACAGTGCGGGTAACAACTTCAATGTTGCCAATAAGGAAGGTTTCCTGCGTATCCGCAAAGGAAGCGACAAATGGGATAGCGATTATCTGTTCAACCTATCGAAGACAACCATAAAAGGAATAGGCAAAACAGGGCAGTATATGATTAAGTCTTTCTATGCAGGTAATGGTATTGTGTATAGTTGCGTGAAAGTAACGGATACAGAATTTGGAATACTCAAGAAAGACTTCCAACCCGTGAAAATCGACATTTGGAACAAAACCATCGAAAAACTTGATTTGCCAATGACTGACAGCAACGGCTCTTTTGCCATAACTCGCTACAAGGATTTCATCGTCTTTGGAATGACATGTAACAATGGTACGGGCTATTACACCTACAATACCAAGACAGGCGAATGCTCGCAAAGACCGGTTGTTACTGCCATAGGAGTACCTTCAAGTTTAGTCGCATTTGAGTAACTCTATGAAATAGTCCCAAAAGTCGCACGATTTTCCGCCGAAAGTCGTACGACTTTTGTGCGAAAATCATACGACTTTCTGCCGATTATTCATTATCTTTGCAACAGAAGACTTGTCGAGCCAACTGCTCCAGCTGGTCAAGCCCAGAAAAAAGGAGCACAAAAAAATCATCACTATGGCAAACAAACCATTGCAATTCGTTTTGACAACAATCAAGATGTCTGTCGGCAAAAATGCCGGTAAAACCGTGCAAATAGCCAAGCCCACAGGCAGACACCGTGTAGATTTTCGCAATTTCTGCGAGCGTGTGGCAAAGTCCACCACATTCAATCGTCAGGAAGTGGAAGCCGTGTTGAACTACGCCACCGAGATTGCCCGAGACATCGTGGCAAACGGTGACATCGTAGAGTTTGGAGACTTAGGTACGCTCAAACCCTCGTTCAAGAGCAAGCCGTACCACAAGGCGAAGTATTCAATGTGCAGAAGCATATCGAAAAACCAGTCGTTCGTCTCAGTCCTTCAAAGAAATATTTTACGCTTACCGATGTGAGCTACGAGCAGACGACCGCCAAACCCAAGAAAAGCAAGACAGAACCGACGCCCAAGCCTAATGAGGGCGGAAACACCGGCGAGGCTTTAGGACTTTAAGCAAACGTTGTGGAGCGATTGTCTTCATCGACAGTCGTCCCTCACCAAGAATACATCTGATAATATAACGAGGTATGAATAACAATTTAGTAATCCAATGTATACTCACAGTTATTGGCTGGATAGTAGTCTATATCCTTGCTCTTCGTCAAAATACCCAAATCAAAAAAAAAGAAGTTACAATTAAATTTTTAGTTCAAGCATGGGAAAGGTTAGAAAAAGCATCCAATAGGCAAGACAATAGCTATAATACAGACATAGAAACTGCGATTGCAGATATTCAACTTTTTGGGACAAAACGGCAAATTGAACTAGCACAGCAATTCGCTGAAGAAATTGCAAGAAACAAAGAGAGTTCAACGTTAGAATTATTGATCTTGCTAAGGGAGGATTTGCGAAAAGAATTAAGGTTAGAAAAGGTTCCTAGAAAGTTTAAATTCCTCAGATTTTCTAAATGACTATAGAATTTTGTGCCATCAACAAACCCGAAGATTGGATGGAGATGGTTGCCGAGCAATTTGATACATCAGTAATAAACGATGGATTTACCATTCCTTCTTCTATGGGTAGTGGATTCTTCAAACAATATTATCCTCTGCCATGGCTCACATTGACTTACATCAGTTTCATAGCATACGAGCCGATAACTATGATACGTCGCTCGGTGGAAAACTCGAAATGGATTCCTGTGATGTTCTATATCAATGAGCATAAACACGAGCAGATAATTGGAACAAGTACAAAAACGGTCGGAGTGGACACGCTTGATGGCATTTTCATGCCTTCAAGTAGCATCCCGACTGAGTGGAGTTTTCCTCCAAAGAAACGATACGAAAATATTACACTGACTTTCAATAAGGATTGGATTGAAAAGATTGATGCAGCACATGAAACCTATATCGGTCGGCTTCTCCAATCGGACAAGGCTTTTTTTATTTGTTTGAGACCATTACACCTGCAATGCAACAGGTCTTGGATAACATTAAGTCTATAACTGAAATCGACAATCCTTTTTTTCAACGCTTCATTTGCATGGAAAAAAACTATGGAATTACTGACAATGTTCCTTGAAAAGCTCGAAAAAAACGTTCGGAAGTAAAAATCTCTTGCCAACCTAAACTTGAATGATGTTGAATCAGTATTCCGTGTTCGTCGCCAGATTCTTCAAAGTCTCAGTAATGTACCGAGTATTCCCGAATTGGCGCGTGAAGCCAATATGAGCAGTTCCAAATTACAAAAGTGCTTCAAGCAGGTTATTGGAAAAGCCATCGCAGAATATGCCCTATCCGAAAAGATGAAATGGGCAAAACGACTGCTTTCCACTCGCCTCTACTCGGTGTCAGAAGTAGGCTATAAAGTTGGATATACTAACCTCAGTCATTTCACAGAGGCTTTCTGCAAATATCACAGGATGAAACCTAAGCAATATCTTGATTCATTATAAGTTTTACATAAATATTACTTGCATTTTTGAGGGTTATTTTTGCCCTAAACAATCTTTCAAACTTAGCCTGCAAAAACATCAGGCAATGAAAATAACGACATTTAAGTTTCATTTTTTTGCCGGAGTAACAATTTTATCATTGTCTTCTGGTATTTCTGTTTATTATTTAGTCGAACTCTTGTATGCTCTCGACACCTGCAATTGTATCAGTAATGGAGAAATTGGTATGGAGGAATTGGCACACACTCTCTGAAATCTTCGGAGTGGAGATAAAGAACTGCTACAACGTATATATGAATATAAAGCATCGCAAAGATGACAGTCGCACTTATTTTTTTGACGAACTCCGTGAAAAAATCAATAAGCGGATGGTGGGGAGCGACCTGAAAGGCGGCAAGTTCAAGAAGTAGTAAATCAAAAGGGAGATATTCCGACTCTGGAATATCTCCCTTCATTCATTCTTTGATAAGCACTTCCAACTTTTTGGCTATATCCTCTGGGGTTGGAAGCACTTGTTTCCGTATTTAATGCATTATGAGAAAATAGGCTATAATATTAATATACTCAATTTTGAACGAAATCGTTGTGAGATTTACAGAGATCATACCTTTGATTCTTATTGGGAATAATCAAATCCATAATTAATGATGTATAGATGAAAGGATTACATTTTGATTAAATGAGCAAGTTTCGGAGCATTCTTAATACGCATAATCTCTAAATCAACTAACGAGAGAATTTCTTCCTTGACTTTGCGATAGTTAGCTTCGATGGTCTCTTTGAGATTATCGGAGCCATCTTTATTTGTAAAGTCTACTATCACAGGTATGGGCTGATAGGCTTTCATCTCCGCAGAAACCTTTGCACTATCAACTACTATCTCTGCATGGAAAATCTTTTGGTCGATGCGTTCATCGAAGTTATCGGACACAGCCCCTACAAACATTCCTTGCGTAAGGTTGCTGATTTTCGATGCAGGGATAAGACTGTCCATCTGTGTGGAGATAGACGTAGACTTGTCGTTGCGGTTGATGGTCATAGATTGGCGTTGTTGAAGCACCTTACCAAATCGCTCGGAAAGTGTTTTAGCTGTTTCCCCAACTACCTGCCCGGAAAAGACATTGCCCACAGTGTTCTGTATCACCTTACTCTCTTTGTCGCCATAATCACGGGTAAGTTGTGAGAAGTCCTGAAAGCCCAAACATACGGCCACCTTGTTGCTTCGTGCAGTAGCTATGAGGTTGTCAAGCCCACGAAAGTAGATAGTCGGCAACTCATCGATAATCACTGAGGATTTGAGTTGCTTCTTCTTGTTGATGAGCTTCACGATACGACTGTTATACAGACCAAGTGCTGCAGAATAGATATTCTGACGGTCGGGGTTGTTACCCACAACAAGGACTTTCGGCTCATTGGGATTGTTGATATCGAGTGAGAAATCATCACCCGTCATCACCCAATAAAGGGCAGGGCTTATCATACGGGATAGCGGTATTTGGCACTGGCTATCTGTCCTTGTAGCTGATCCTGTGCTCCACCTTCCCAAGCATCCATAAAGGGGGAAAGGTAGTTGGCAAGCTCATCGTAGGAAGTGAGTATCGGGAAAATCTGTGCATAGGGACGGTTCAAAAACTCGATGGCGTGAGGGAATGTGCAGTACTTACCATCCTCATAGATTTTCAAAAACCAAATGATGGCCGCAAGCAAGATAATCGGTGACTCCACGAAGAAATCTCCCTGCTTTTGTATCCACGAGCGGTTCAGATTGAGCATGATGGTGTAGGCACTCTCATAGGCGTCCGATATATTCGTCATAAAGACAGGATTGATAGGGTTGCAGCGATGGCTCTTGCGTGGGTCGTCGAAGTTGATTACAAAGAACTGTGGTTTTACCTTATAGGCGTCCAAATGCTGGAGCAGGTGATTATAGGCTATCTCGGAAAGGTCGGGAAACTTGTAGTCATAGATATACATCGCAAGCCTTTCTCTATCTGCTGCTTGATGTAATTGTTTACGATGGCGTAGGACTTTCCCGACCCCGGTGTTCCAAGTATCATCGAAGCACGGAAGGGGTTGACTACGTTTATCCAGCCATTATTCCATTTCTTCTTATAGTAAAAACGTGTAGGGAGATTGACAGAGTATTCATTCTCCATCAACCTTGTTTCTTGCATAAAACTTTCATTTTCTGTATTGAACACATCGTCCATCAGGTTGTTTTTGAGTAGTCGGCTCATCCATACACCACCCATCAGCAGGCAGATATAGCCAACAGAAAGCGTAAAGATATAGAGTGAAGCTGCACTCACCTTTCCGATAGGCAATGCCAACAGCCACCAGTTGAGAAAGAAAAAGACAAAGCCTGAAAAAAGCACTGTCCAAATCTTTGGCCACGTGATTTTCTCTTCCTTTACTCCCTTTGTGCCAAGACAGGACAGTGCAAGGAATACCACACAAAAGAGTTTCGTCCAAAGTATGGACGAAAATAAGCCCGCCGTGCGTTGGAAATTCATCAAAATCTTGTCCACTACAGCTATTGTAAAGTGCCATGTATGGAAAGCTTCATAGCAGAACCAATAACAGTTAATCAAGAGGAATATCACCGATATGCCCCGCATAAAGTCCATAACTTTTCCCAATGCCCTTAAATCATCTTCTTGTGCCATTACAGTTTTATTTAGAATATCGTTTGAATACTATTTGAAAAGTTTTTGAATATTATTTGAACAGTGTACTTAGCGCTTCCTGCGTTTAAGATTTACCTTATTTTGTCTGCGGAGCTTACGCTGCCACGCCGCCTCCTTCCAATCATCGTTGCCCGAAGATAGGAATGAGCCATCTGCCATACTTTCGATAAGTTCATCGACAAGGTTGTCGCTTTCCTCCGTATTTGGCTGCGAGGGTTGAACGGTTGCCGATTGTTCCAAACGGACAGACGGACTGCCATACAAGGTTTCGTCCAAGAATGGGTTATGGGCAGGATTGGAGAAATAACCATTGAATATATTAGCGGCATATCCCTTGCCCAATCGTGAGCCATTAAGAGCAATGCCCTCCTTGTCGTCAATGAACGTGATGCCATATATTCGCCCGCTTTCGTTCTTTCGGATAAACACACACAAGCCTTGTTCCTCCAGTCTTTGCTGAAGTTCTTCCTCTGTCTTTGGAGAGGTACGCATTGTTTGTAACACCCTGTACCTTATGATTGATATCAATGGCTTGATAGCTTGTTTGGACTTCTGCATCCTGTTCTGCACGGCAGTATAGCCCACACCACGTCCAATGTCCGAGGCGTGGATAGGGCTGCTTACCTTGTCTCCCTTATCATCTGTTGGGACATAGACAAGTCCATCGTATTTCTTCCCCGAAACTCCGTCTTGACTTCCTCTGTGGCAAGATTATATTTATTCAGTACGGCATTCAGTTCACCCAAGGAACAGAAGCGATAATGCTTCAGAACCGTGCGAACAACGCTTGCTACCTGCTCCTTGATATTCCCTTTACCAATATTTACCTTGGGCGTTTCTTTCATCGCCTTGTCAGTAACTTTTGAACTTGGAATGAGAGCAAACTTTCTTTCCAAGGCATCGGTAATTTGCTTGCTCCTTCGCTTTTCAAATTTATCGTTGATTTTCTTTCCTTCACTATCCACCCGAAGCGATACGATGTGTATATGCTCACGGGCGATGTCGTTGTGCTTGAACACGATGTAGGGTTGTTTTCCGTAGCCGAGAGCCTCCATATATTCCTTGGCTATCTGTGTGAGCCTTTCATCGGATAGTTTCTCGTCTGGATGCGGATTGAGGGAGCAATGGAACACCGTCTTTTTTGTTCGGCAGTTCTCAGGGATAAGTGCTTGCATATCGGCAAACACCTCTGCCATTGTATAATGTTCCTCTTTGTTTTGATACAAGCCATGGGCAAGAAGAATGCTTGCTTCCCCTTTCTCCACCTTTTTGAAGTTATAGCTGAGTGCCCCTCCAAGGTTCTCCGTTGCAGAAATTTTTGCTATCATTTTTCCAACTAAATTCTCAATACTTCTTCTTTCTATAATCAATAGTTAGATTGATAGCCTGCTCCTGCAGGGTGATAATTTGAGCCGATAAATGCTCCAACTTTTCAAGTAGAATCTGAGCTGTCTTCACGCTGTTATAACTGTTGATGGCCCGCACGGTCTGGTTATACAGCACGCCAATCTTATGGATTTGCGCCGTCAGTTCTGAGAGCTTTCGGTAGTATTCCACGGCGGATTTATCCACCGTGATAACCTTAAAACTCTCCCCAAGAATACGTCCACGCACGAAATCCGACTTGGTTTCCGCACCTGATTTATGGAACAAATCAATCGCCCGTTGCTGGTCTTTGGGCTTGGGAAGACGGGTATCCCATCTGTCCCATCGTTCTATCTTTTCGTTCATTGTTTTTATCCTTATCTAATTACGACTTTGGAGTAATTCTTCCCCCTTCGGGGCAAGGGTCTTTGTCGGCAGAAACGAAGTTTGTCGGACAAAGACACACCTTGCCAATATCAAGAAATGATACGATTGAAGTATCCACCCTTGTGGGGTGTCTGCTTCGGGATTTTTCCTCCATGTATTATTCTCGCCTGCAAAGTTACGGCGAGTTTTTCAAATATCTCATTATCAATGGTATTCACTCTTTTTTTCCTCGCATTTCCCTGCACTTCATTGGTGTCATATAATCAGCCAAAAATATCATTTATTTTTGCAGTCAGAACGAGCGAACAATGGCATGATGATACAAGTAAAAAGATACATCGTATTACCGTTGGCTTACACCAAAGATGACAAGAAGGAACAATAGATATTCATAACAATTTATTGTCATGACAAACTATTGTCAATACAACAAATTGTAAGAACTTGAAATCGTCCTTTTTGGACTATCGCCCTGAACCATACGCAGTCAGAGCAAACTGTCTGCTGATGACTCTTAATAATGAGAGAATATCCAAACATCAAATAGACAAATAATATGAACTAAGAAATTATCATTATGGAGAACAAAGAACAACGCCCCCTTTTTTTCTGGGCTTCTCTTCCCAAAAAGGGAGGAGTGGGAAAAAGTACTCTTGCCGAAATCGTAAGCAGCATATTGTACTACGAGCAAGGCATCAACCTCTTCGTGATGGACTGCGACCTGTCGCAAGACTCTTTCTACAAACTGAGAGAACGTGAGAAAAGTATCGTTCAGGAGAGCGAAGAGCTTTCCAAATCCATGCAGGAGTACTTTCATCACCTCGGCAAAAAAGCATACAGAATTTACAAGTCTGCACCCAAGGAAGCCGTCAGGACTGCACGAAGTAAAATCGACGGAATCAGCAACGAGAAGTACCAGTTGGTTATATTTGATTTCCCGGGACATGCCGGAACAACCGAACTGATGGAACTGTCCCTTCAGATGGACTATATCCTTTCTCCGATTGAAGCCGACATTCAGTCGCTGGTTTCATGTCTGGCATACGCCAAGACTATCACGGAGATTGGAGTTTCGATGTCCGACTCCCGGATAAAGGACATTATCCTGTTCTGGAACAAGGTGGACAGAAGAGTAAGGAACATCATCATCGATGAATATACAAAGCTCATCCATGAATACGAACTCACGCTCCTGCCCGGCTATGTATATGCCACGCACCGCTTCTCTCACGAACTTTCCACATACGGACTGCGCGGAGTGTTCCGCTCTACCTATCAGCCTCCTGCAAGGGGATTACGAATGGGTGCAGGGCTGGACGAACTCGTCAATGAGATAATTCAACGTCTCAAACTAAAAACGAAAACAGAAAATGGCAACGATTGAGGAAAGAAAGCAACAGCTGGAAAACAAGCTGAAGAAAATGGCAGAGGACAATGTCGTGGTAAAATCTGTCACGATACCAAACTCCTTCGACCCTTCCGAGGATACTGAGTCCTCCCCTGCAACATCAGGGGAGGAAGACAATAATTTAGAAGAGACGAAAGAAACGAAAACAGCAAAAGAAAAACCGGTAGATGAAATAGAAAGAGAGGAAACGGGGAACACGGAACAGAAACGGGAAAGGAAACCGAGAATGGAAAAGCCCGGCGTGTCCTCCCTTTCCATAGAGGACTACCGTTCCCTGTACTTTCATCCCGTCCGCTCCCAAATGCGGACAGCCTTCTCCATTAATCTGGAAACGCTGCAGAACCTGCGCAATGTGTTGCAGGACTTGGGGGAGCGTGTTTCCATAGCCGCATATATAGACAACATTCTTAGGGAACACCTGCGTGAACATTTGGAATTGCTCAACAGTGCGGCAGCAAAACAAAGACGCAAGACAACAATAACACTATGATGGAAACAATACTTTTCAGTTTTATACTGATACTCATCATCATTTGGATAATGCTGGGTATCCTGTACTTCTATATGCGGTATGTATCTCCGTATGGCATCCTTATCAAGAAAAATAAAAAGGGCAATGAGCAGACTAAGGAGAATGAAGCGACGAAGGAAAAAGACGGACAAAAAGGAGAAGGAACAGAAGATCAAGCCGAGTTTGTACTGATTGGCAAAAGCCGTTCCATTTCCCCTATTATCCCACAAGTTCCCTCTGCTTCTTCATCTGAAAATTCAGAGCAGAATAGTAATAATTTTGCACCTCAGAACTCCGAAAAGAAAGAGGACATGAAGGAAGAGGACAACGAGATGGACGTTGATTTCGAGATGGAGCGAGTTGATGAGGATGAGGTCGCCCGTGAGGAATTAATTCTGCCCATTGAGCCCACATCGGACGAAACCGAGATGTCAGGGCAGTCCGTCCTCGCACGTGACTTAGTCCGCCTGCAAAAATGGGCAAAGAACTGTGAGGAGGCTGATGAGAAAGAAGTCAAAGAGACCATTCGGCAGCTTCAAGACTCAGATCTATTGGATAAGTACAAGGAGAACATCGTCAAGATGCAGGGTGAGCAAACTTCGCTATTGGAGAAAATCCGTAAAGCGGAAGAACAAAGCGAGCAACAAGCAATGTTGTTTTCTCAAAACTCAATACCGGCAGCTTCAAGCGCTTCTGACACTTCATCCGATAATGACGACGACAAGCCTCTTTCATATTATCTGTAAACAATCAACGATGGAAGCGGGAAAAGAAAACGGCTCATTAACAGCTACAAGGTTTCCACATGAAAATGTGCCTCTCTTTCCCCTTCCTTTTAAGAACAAGCAATTTTATCACACTTAAAATTATAACATACAAATGAACAAAAAAATTACACTGATGATGCTCCTGCTGATGACTGCCACCATAGGAGCATACGCACAAGGCAACGGCATTGCCGGTATCAATGAAGCTACAAAAATGGTAACCTCCTACTTCGATCCCAGCACGAAACTCATTTATGCTGTAGGGGCGGTAGTGGGGTTGATTGGAGGCATTAAAGTGTACAACAAGTTCTCAAGTGGCGACCCCGACACAAGTAAGACAGCAGCCTCTTGGTTCGGTGCGTGTATCTTCCTCATTGTGGCTGCCACTATCTTAAGAAGTTTCTTCCTGTAAGGCGATGGCAGCATTTGAAATCAACAAAGGTGTAGGCCGGACGGTGGAGTTCAAGGGCTTGAAGGCGCAGTACCTCTTCCTCTTTGCAGGAGGCCTGCTGGCAGTCTTTATTCTCGTGGTCATTCTCTATCTCTGTGGAGTTAGCCAAATTACCTGTCTTGTCATAGGTGTAGTGGGTGCCAGCCTTGTGGTATGGCAAACGTTCACCATGAATAGAAAGTACGGGCAATATGGGCTGATGAAAAAGGGAGCAGTGCGTATGCACCCACGCTACCTTGTGAACCGCCGTACGGTCTTCCACCTTATCCGTAACCTTCAACCAAAGAAAGCGAAGCAATGAGACGTACTGTTGAGGTCTTTGACCGAAAAAACAAAAGTAAGATAACAACTTTAGAATCGAAGTTTCCACTGCTCTCCATCGAGCAGGGGTGCATGGTGAGCAAGGATGCCGATATCACGGTGGCTTTCCGTGTGGAATTGCCCGAACTCTTTACCGTCACCTCTGCCGAGTATAAGAAAATACACTCGGCATAAGGTATATAAAGTCATTTTTTATTATTCCTCTTCTACTATTATATCGTCTTTTGCAAGACTATCATAATATAATTTTGTTAATTCTGAAGTTAGTAAATCATCATTTAAAAATTTTTAATCAATAAATTCTTTGAAACTTTAGTATCTAAATGAAATTTTGTCTGGTTATCATTGTATTTCATTTTTCTTTTTTTGTCAAAGGATGCTTTTTTTCGCAAATGTAATGATATTCTCATTAGGGATACCAAGCCTTATAACTGGGGAGTTTCTTGCAACCTTGGTAAGTTTACGCGCAAACCGAACATCACTTACTAAATCTTTTAAACTTTCAATATTATCTACGAGTTCTTTCTCTTCAATAACTGAAAGACTCTTAGTTGCTTCTTTTATAATTACTTCATGAAAGCCAAATTCTTTTTTCTATAGCATCTAAGTTTATTATAATTATTTCACCACCAACTCTTAAGGCTTGGAAACTTGAGGTTATACGCAATAGCTGATCTTTAAACCGCTCGATTCTATGTTTAGACTTCCCCAAAATAAAACCTCCTCTACCTATTACCTCAACTGTTGATAACTTTTTGAATAGAGATATCTCATGCTTAGAATCTGCTAAAACTATAATTAGTGACTCTATACTTTCAAATTTATTTTTTTGTTAAAATCAAAATTTTTGAAGACTATCATTTCCAATTATTGTTTCTAAATGCCCTAATCCTTCTGGAACTTCTAAATCATATTGATAGAAACAATTTCCTCGTTCATCAGCAGAGGAAAGAAGTAACACAGTATGGTCTTCTTTCGAAATGATAGAAGACTCTATACTTGCCACAAATAATTTCCTAAGTTCAGTTAAGTCTTCTTCCTTTATATCTAACCGTCTTGGTTCATTTGCCCCACTTATATTGGCATAAATGATAATCTGTAATTCCCCTTCGGGTGCACTTATAAATGCAAGTGCTTCATTCAATTCTTGTTTGTTCATTTATTTAATTTTTAATGCATAATAAATTCGTTCATCCAACTTTAGATACTTTACATTATCTCCAATGTCTAATTTATCTCTTGTTATTAGAATCCTATTCTCTCGCACTTCTCCACTTCTAAATAATCCTTTAACCTTATAAATCCTAAAATTGAGTAAGGCTAAACTTGGATTGGCATAAAACATATCTGTATGAATATATATACAACCAATTACAAAAAAAGTAATATAACGAAAACTACAATATATCGTAAACTTCCGAAATTGAAGCATACTAAAGGGATAATGTATGTAGTTAGAAAGGTCAAATGTTCATATTCGATACTTTCAATTTCTTTAATTTCAAAAGACAATTCCTTTGTACCTTTTGTTATATGTAAGAATTTAAGGTAAGCATATCCACCCAAAAGTAATGCTACAATAGAACATAGTGGAATGATTGTATGCAAGAAGAAGTACCTGATTTCTACAAAAAGAACTATCCTTGCATAAGCAAATAGGAATATCTGCTGTTATGATGAATATCAAAACAAATAATAACCAAAGAGATAAAAAAAATAAAAAAACAATTTTTTTCTCACCATAAAATAATTTTTGTTGATTCTTTTTACGAACAGCATACTACTCTTGCATAGGCAATTTCTCTTATTGATGCGTGGGGAACATTGTACTCCACGCATCAATGTAAAGATTAGAAAATCAGATTCGTCTGTTACCTTATGGTTCTATTGCTGGTTCTGGTCCCGATTGGGAATGTTTCTCAGCTGGCTTCTTGGATGCCTTGTCAGTTACGGTAACATGCTCATAGCTCACACCAGTAAGCGTAAAATACTTCTTTGAAGGGGCAAGATGAACAATAGGCTTGGTGATGTGTACGTTGGGATTGAATTTTTCCTTGCCTTTCTCTACCAACTTACTTTGGAATGATGGGCTCAGTGTGCCGATGTCGCCGAAGTCCACGATATCGCCATTCTCAACGTGCCGCTTTGCAATTTCGGCAGCGAGGCGCAAAACGGCTTCCACCTCTGCACCTGTGAATGTAGTCGCATGTGCCACTTCATCACAGAAACTACGATGGTCTACACGCTTACGTCCTGTTGGACGAGCCTGAATGACAATCTTTCCAGCCATTTTCCCGAGATTTGCCTTGCGCTCTGAAAGCACATAGGCTAAAGGTCTGTTTGACATAGTTTTATATCAGGTGCTCCTCGTAGGTTAGTCCTCCAGAGGTTAGGAGCGCGTGCCCTCTGTCGGTATCAGGTTTTTAATAGTACTACAAAGATACAAATTCAATCGTCAGAATGCAAGAAAACAGTCGAGTAATTTTCAAAAACACTCGACTGATTTTTGAAAACTGTCAAGTGATTACAAAGGTTTAATTAATTTCTCGAGTATATCTATAATTTCTTTTTATATATGGGAGTTTTTGGAAATAGTACCCCTAAAATTATTAATAGTACAAGAGAAGCACATATAAATATTTTATTTTGTTTGAAGAAGTTTTTGACTGAACGCTGACAACGATACCCCCAGGAAAGTTCATGTTTATATGTTCTGAAATACTTGGATTTATTCATTTCCGCTACACAAGTCTTCATATCTTTTAGGTCCTCTTGATAGATTTCTTTCTGTTGCTCATCAGTAAGTTTAATTCCCCACTTTGTGAATTTCAATATGCGATTTAGAAGTATGATTGCTTTCTTTGATACGAGTCTTTAAACGGTGAAAAATAATGGAAAGGAATTGGTCTCCAACTTTCAGACATATCGGTTTATTGGTTGGATTATGAAGAGGTACGCTAAGTCTACCCATATAAGATGGTCCTAACATAGTTGAAATATGCCCAACTCCTAAAGCAGCTGTACCAACTCGCGTGTGAATTGTTCCTCCAATTGAATTACCTATTGCAAGAAACTCATTTGTTATAACTATAGTTGTTGAGAATGGTTCAAGAACTATATAACCATTCCCATCTTTAGTGGCAATATAGCAGTATCTCGCATCTTCAAATTTTTGTTGTTTTAAGGCTTCTCCACTTTCTATCGTTTCTTGAGGCATATCAGATAAAGTTAATTTCCAAGCCCATTTACTTACTGTCAGATTAAGAGAGTTTTCTTTGAGGGTTTCTTTGATATTTTTTTCTTCGAATGGGAGGAGGACAATACCTTTCCCTAACGATTTTTGAATATTAATTTTACTGAACATAATAGATAGATTTAAAATTCGTAACAAAGATATAAAAAGTTTTTTAATAGTATGTCCTTTTGATTAAAATATAGAAGTCCTCAATGAAAGAAACCTGCAAGCGACGACTAAAAAACTCATCGAAAACAAGTAAAGACACTGTAGGTGGCTCTGAAGCCGCTAAGGGCAAGACCATGCAGAATGAGAAGCCTGTAATGGAGGTTCTGCCAGAACGTAGGCAGATAGTATCTTCACTTGATCAGCCTATGAGCGATGTGTACTTTATGGAGGAATACGGCAAGAAGGCTCGTAATATGGGCTTTCATTCGCTTGCAAGCACGGCTGTACCTACAATGCGCAATACACTGAAAGTAGTAGTGGACAGGACTACTATTCTTAAGGAGGGTGACAATGTCGTACTCCGTCTGCTTGAAAGTGCTAAGGTACAGGGACTGCAAATTCCACGACAAAGCCGACTCATAGCCGTTGCCAAGATAGAAGGCAACCGTATGCACCTGCTTATCAAAAGCATAGAAGTGGACGGGCATATCATAGCCGTCAAGCTCTCGGCATACGACACAGATGGACAGGAGGGCGTGTATATACCAGGCTCGGAGGACATCAATGCGCTTAAGGAGGTAGGTGCCAACATCGGCGGTTCAATGGGAACCTCCTTTACCTTCGCTTCCTCTGCCAAAGACCAGATTATCTCCGAGGCTGCCCGTGGGGTGATGCAGGGTGCAAGTCAGCTGCTTCAGAAGAAGCTACGCACTATCAAGGTAACACTTAAAGGTGGCTACCGACTTTTCTTGGTTCAGTCCAAATAAAACAATCGAAAATGATAAGTAAAAAATAACATCAAATAAAAAAGGAACAATGAAGAAAATTATTTTATCAATGGCTATGCTTGCCATGGTGGGAGCAACAGCCACAGCACAGGAAAACAATGATGGTCTGACACCGAGCCGTCCGCTTACTTCGGGAGAGCTTTTTCAAGGTATGAGCCGTGCCATACCAACGGGACGTGTCGTACTGCCGTATGGTCTGGACGTTACCTTTGACAAGACCGTGCATCTTATCTTTCCTTCTGCCATCCGCTATGTAGACTTAGGTTCGCAGAACATCATCGCAGGGAAGGCGGAGGATGCAGAGAACGTACTGCGTGTAAAGGCTTCGGTGAAGGATTTTGAAACGGAGACAAATATGAGTGTCATCTGTGAGGATGGCTCTTTCTATGCTTTCAACGTGAAGTATGCTGATGAGCCAGAGAAGTTAAGCATTGAGATGAAAGACTTTCTCTCTACGACAGAAGGTAGATTGCCAAGCAATCGCTCTGACATTTACTTTAAGGAACTTGGTAACGAGTCGCCCGTATTAGTAAAACTGATGATGCAGACTATCTATCAGAACGACAGACGCACTATCAAGCATATCGGTGCACAGCAGTTTGGTATGAAGTTCCTGCTTCGTGGCTTGTATGCCCATAACGGCTTGCTGTATTTCCACACTCGTATGGAAAACGGCACGAACATGCCGTACTCGGTGGATTTTATCACCTTTAAGGTTGTAGATAAGAAGATGGCGAAGCGCACTGCCATTCAAGAGCAGGTGCTTCAGCCACTTCGTGCCTATCATCAGGTCATGCAGGTGCGTGGTATGGGCAGTGAACACGCTGTGTTTGCGCTCGAACAGTTTTCTCTTGCAGAAGACAAGCAGCTTGAAGTGACGCTCTATGAGAGAAATGGCGGTCGTACGCTGACTTTCCATGTAACGGCAGAAGATCTGCAGTTGGCAAAGAAGATTGATAACCTCAAACTGAAATGGTAATGAAGAAGAACAATATCATTCTGACAGTATGCCTTGCGGTGGCCATGACTTTCAGTCTGCCATCGCAGGCACAGCGACTGATACCCAAGCAAAGGGGAATAGAGGTCGTAGGGAGTGTTCCGATTATTAAGGGAGAAAAGTTCCTTGCAGCTGGCAATTTTGGCATGGGAGCATCACTCACCCGCTATCTGGGTCGTGAGAACTATACCTTTGTTATGGCAGAGTATGAACAGCAGAATATTCCGTACCGAGATTATAACGTAAACTCAAGGATGCACTCTTGCAGATGGGCTATATGCACCCTGTTCTTTCCGACAGAGGCAAGAACGTATTTCTCTATAGTGGCATATCCGCCTTGGGAGGTTATGAGCAGCTGAACGAGGACAACAAACTGCTGCCTGATGGGGCAACACTGCTCGACCGTTCCCGCTTTGTCTATGGCGGTGCCGTGCATGGCTCGGTGGAAGTGTTTCTAACAGACAGAGTTCTCTTTCTTGTCAAAGCGCAGGGACGTTTCCTATTTGGAACGGACGTGTATTGTTTCCGTCCGGCTGTTTCTGCAGGACTAAGGTTTAACTTTTAAGTAGAAGAAAAGATGAAGAAGATATTGAATACGATTTGGGTAATGGGTGTGCTGACCCTTGCCGTGTTTTGCCTATCTGCTTGTGATAGGGATTTGGATGTTCAGCAGTCTTATCCGTTTACGGTGGAAACAATGCCGGTTCAGAAGGACATCATAAGGGGGCAGACGGCTGAGATACGCTGCACGCTTAAGCGGGGCGGTGAGTTTGCCGACACTCGCTATACGATACGTTATTTCCAGTCTGACGGCAAGGGCTTGCTAAGAAATGATAATGGTACTGTCTTCAAGCCAAACGACCGCTATCCGCTGACGAAAGATGTGTTCCGTTTATACTACACCTCGCTCTCATCTGACCGCCAGACAATTGATGTATATGTGGAGGATAATTTCGGTAAGGTGCAGCAACTGACCTTTAGTTTTAACAACGAGCGAGAAGAGGGCAAGGACAAGCCTGCATCTTCTCGCCACTAAAAACGTAATTGATGCGAACGATAAATTCTTTCATTTTACTTTGTGTATTCTGCCTGTTCTGTCAGCCGACCCTTGCCCAGAGCAGGGGGCGGCTGGCAGACTTGCCTCCTTTTGAGCGTGCAGTAGTTGTAGTGAAATACTTTGAGGGCATGCACGGCTGGAAGAATTATCCCTATGTTGGATATGGGCATCAGCTGCAACCAGGAGAACGTTTCACAGCGGATATGACGGAACGGCAGGCAGACTCCCTGCTTCGTGCCGACCTTTGGAAATGCTTTGAACACTTCAAAGGCTATGGCAAGGATGCGCTGCTATTGACCTTGCTTGCCTACAATGTGGGTGTGGGGCGATTGCTCGGTTATGGTAAGCATCCCAAAAGCCGACTGCTGCGAAAAATAGAAGCTGGAGATAGGAACCTCTATCAAGAGTATGTTTCGTTCTGCCGATACAAGGGAAAGGTTTTGAATGGGTTAGTCAAACGCCGAAAGGTTGAGTTTGCGTTGTTCTTTATCATCTGACTATATTAAACCAAGAATTATTCCTATGATGTTGTTTCTATTTTGCTGAAAAATTGTAACTTTGTATTACGATTAAATAGGATAAGCAATGAATAAAGAAACAAAAAAGGTACTCTTCGTCTTATTGAATGAGTACACAGATTGGGAAGGTGCTTTTCTCTCTACAGCCCTTCATGTTGGCGTAATACCAGGTAGTGAAATCAAGTACAGAGTGCATACAGTTGCTCCGACATTAGATGCAGTCTGTTCCATTGGTGGATTCAAAACGTTACCTGATTATTCTTTGAGAATATGCCCAAAGACTATGCAGCCTTAGTCCTTATCGGTGGCAATCGATGGGATTCACCTGAAGCAGAACTTGTTGCGCCATTGGTACAAGAAGCATTGGATAAGGGTAAAATAGTAGGAGCGATATGCAACGGAGCATCGTTTCTGTGTGCTCATGGCTTCTTGAACAACGTAAAACATACGGGTAATGGTCTCGACCAACTTAAACAATGGGGTGGTGAAAGATACACGAACGAAACAGGATATGTGAATGCACAGGCAGTGAGTGATAAGAATATTGTTACAGCAAATGGTGTCGGTCATTTGGAATTCACTCGAGAAATACTCTCACTTCTGAAAGCCAATACCTCGGAAAAGATTGCAGCTTGGTATGACTTTTATAAGAATGGATTTGTAAAATAGTAGTCATACTACTAAATAAAATTGATGCGTGGAGTACATCGTCTCCACGCATCAATTTTATAGTTAGCAATCACACATACATCTTATTTTATGGATGTGGTTCTGGCTGAGGTCCTGGATTGGGATGTTCCTCACCAGAATTCTTGTCAGGTGCTGAAACACGTTCGTAGCTCACGCCAGTAAGTGTAAAATACTTCTTTGAGGGTGTGAGGTGTACCACAGGTTTCGTAATATGAACCTTTGGGTTGAATTCCGCTTTTCCCTTCTCAACCAATTTACTCTGGAAAGAAGGTGTAAGTGTCCCGATGTCTCCGAAGTCTACAATGTCTCCGTTCTCAACGTGCTTCTTTGCTATCTCGGCTGCAAGTCTGAGAACAGCCTCAACTTCTGCACCTGTGAACGTTGTAGCGTGTGCCACTTCATCACAGAAGCTACGATGATCAACTCTCTTTCGTCCTGTAGGATGCGCCTGCACAACGATTTTTCCTTTCAAATTTCCAACTGTTCCTTTACGCTCCTTTAGCGTATAAGCAATGGGTCTGTTCGCCATAGTAACTAGTGTTGCCCCCGATTGTTAAGCCTTTGGAGGCTGGGGCTTTATCCTCCTCAGGCTTGTTAGTAGATTTATATCACAAAGGTAAGAAAAGTCTTGACTATCTCCAAGAAAAGCACATACTTTTTCTTATATTTATCAACCCTTTTTCGCAAAAGGGTTCACCTAAATAAGTAAAATCATCTACCTATTATCAGAAAAGGGTCTACCTTTTCCGTCAAAAGGGTCTACCTTTTCAATTAAAAAGGTCTACCTTTTTTTCGGCAAAAAGGTAGACCCTTTTTTTGAAGAAAACCATCAAACCTCTTCTGTAGATTTGGATATGGTTAATTAA
>BNJV01000452.1_pt1 | contig 144457 bp, 161 predicted proteins | sample 8540591 | NCBI WGS metagenome assembly BNJV01 (sample SAMD00202457, study PRJDB9452) | human saliva metagenome | host: Homo sapiens
CAATTACCAAACTTTGACGAATTCTTTGAAACCTTTGATGTCAAAGAAGGCGACGGCATGTGGCGCGCACCAGAAGATCGTGTGATCATTTGGTAAATCAAGATACTAAGCCCGTAAAAAAAGCGAGAAGAAAATAGGAGATTGACCATGTGGGCCATGCCCACCAGGCAATCTCTCTTTTTCTCGACGCTTTTATGGCGAGTTCAATTTCGCGATACTAGTTTTGTTGATCAAAGGAAGTAGTCTCAACTTCAGTTAAGCGATTGATTTTCTTGATTGCTCGTGAAAAAAATAAAAATCCCCAGAGTTAAGTTTCAACCTACTGAAACTAGCTTTGGGGATTTTTGAGCGGATTAGAAATAACAGTGAATGTCATGATCTAAAAAAACTTGCTGGTAGTCATATAAATCTTCTGGATGCAGGGCCTTTATTCCTTCCATTTCATAGCGACGTCCTAAAAGCTTGTATTTGTTTTCTCCAAACTGGTGAAATGGGAGAAGTTGTACTTCATCGATATCGAGAGAATTAAAAAGTGAAGCAAATTCTTCAGCATCGTTTAAAGAGTCATTGAAATTAGGAATGACTGGAATACGTAAAACGATTGTTTTGTTTTGAGCAAAGGCATAATGAATATTTTTAATAATCAGATGATTGTTGACCCCGACAACTTTCTTATGTTTAAGTGTATTGTAATGTTTAAGGTCTGTATAAATAAAATCAACATACTGAATGAGATCGACAAATTTCTCATGTTCAACAAAAGCTGTCGTTTCGATTGCGGTATGAAGTCCAACTTCTTTCGCAGCTTTTAAGATTGCTTTGGCAAATTCAAATTGAGCGAAGATTTCTCCACCAGACAGGGTAAGGCCACCACCAGATTCTTCGTAGAAGTCAACGTCTTTTAAGACATCATCTATGATTTCTGTAACTGTTTTTTCTTCTCCCGTTATGGTTTCCTTTTTAGTAACAGCATCCAACATTTTTTCAGGATTTGCACGCTGGGATTCAGGATTGGAGCACCATGGACAACGCAGGGGACATCCTTTTAGAAATACAGTAGTTCGGATTCCAGGGCCATCATGGATACTAAAGTGTTGGATATTAAAGATTATGCCACGATTTTGTTCCATATTTTTGCTCTCCTATCAATCTAGTAATTCCATTATACATTATTTAAGAAACTAATTCAATTACGAACGAAAGTTTATTTTGTTTTGAATTCACTCGAAAATTTGCTAAAATAGAGAAGAGGTAAAAACAATGCAACGTTTAGATGAAATATTGAAATTAGTATCGGAATTTGAAAAGATTGATGTTAATAGCTTGTCTGAGAAATTACAAGTCTCTAAAGTGACCATTCGAAAGGATTTGGACAAGCTAGAATCCAAAGGATTATTGCATAGAGAACACGGCTATGCTGTTTTAAATAGTGGAGATGATATCAATGTTCGATTGTCCTTTCAATATGATACCAAGAAAAGAATAGCCAGGGAAGCTGCTAAATTAATTAAGGATAACGACACAGTTTTGATTGAATCGGGCTCTACGTGTGCCTTGCTAGCAGAAGAAATTTGCCAAACAAAAAAGAATGTCAAGATTGTGACAAATTCTTACTTTATTGCAGATTATATTCAGGAATATGATTCTTGTAAAATCATCTTACTTGGTGGTGAATTTCAAAAAAAGAATCGAGAGTGACTGTAGGTCCGCTTTTGAAAGAATTAATCCGATCGTTTAGAGTTCCCTTTGCTTTTGTAGGGGTTGACGGATATGATGATGAACTTGGCTTTACTGGGAAAGATATGATGAGAAGTGAAGTTGTTCAAGCTATGTCCGATGTTTCTAAAGAAGTGATTGTCTTAACAGATTCAAGTAAATTTGGGAAATGTGGAACTGTCAGACGATTTGCACTTTCACAAGTTTCGAGAGTCATAACAGATAAGAATATATCTCAAGAAGCGAAAGAAAAACTTGAGGATTCGCAAACGATTTTAACCTTAGTATAAGAAGGAGAAGCCAATTGAAAGATGAACGGAAAAAGTTACTTGCTAAATTAGCCTATCTATACTATGTTGAAGACAAAAGTCAATCGCAAATCGCAGCAGAAACTGGAATCTACCGTACAACTGTCAGCAGAATGCTAGCAGAGGCCAAGAAAGAGGGTGTAGTAAAAATTGAAATCGAAAACTTTGATACTCGCCTCTTCCATTTAGAAAATTATATCAAACAAAAATATGGCTTAAAAGCTATCGAGATTATACCGAATCTAGTTGATGAGCCTCGAGAAAGCCTTGAAAAGCGACTGGCTCAAGCAAGTGCGGTCATGCTTCGTAATTTGATTGAAGATGGAATGACAGTCGGATTTTCATGGGGTAAGTCTCTCAGATTAATGGTAGAACAAGTTGGAACGAAGCGCTTGGATGGTGTTCAATTTTATCCTCTAGCTGGAGGTCCCAGTCATATCCATGCTCGCTACCATGTCAATACGCTGATTTACAGTATGGCGAGTAAATTTCATGGGGAATGTCATTTTATAAACGCGAGTGTCATTCAAGAAAATTCTGAGGTGACGGAAGGCATCTTATCTTCTAAGTATTTTGAAGATTTGAAAGCTAGCTGGCGTTGTTTGGATGTTGCGGCTGTAGGGATTGGTGGCTATGCAGATAGCAAGAATCCTCAGTGGTTTGATATGCTGACATCGAATGATTTAAGAAATTGGAGTCAGAACAAGCCGTAGGAGAAGTATGTTGTCGTTTCTTTGATCAAGAAGGTGTCCCCGTTTATCCTGAATTACAGGAAAGAACAATATCTATCACATTGGAGGAATTGAGAAAGGTCCCAAACACCATCTCTTTAGCCTACGGTGATCAGAAAGCAAAAGCTATTTTATCGGTTTTGAAAGCCAACTATATCAATCATTTAGTCACAGATGAAGCGACGATCTTAAAAGTTTTAGAATTAGATGGTGATCAGCAATTTACTAAAAAATAGGACAGCAGGAATGCGGTCCTTATTTTTTTGAGTCAAAAAGCACAAATGTGCAAAAATCAAAAACAACAATCAAATGTTGCGATTTTTATTGACCGGCAAAAATATAAATGGTATATTGACAATAGAAAAAGCGCTTTCAGTAGATTAACAAAGGAGTGTAGTGCACATGGAAATAATTGTTGCAGACCAAATTATTATGGGATTGATTTTAAATGCGGGTGATGCTAAACAGCATATTTACCAAGCTTTATCATATGCTAAGGAGGGTGATTTTACATCTTCTGAAGACGAAATTGCAAAAGCAGATGCAGCATTGTTAGAAGCGCATAACCTGCAAACACAATTTTTAGCCCAGGAAGCAGGTGGGACAAAGACAGATATTACAGCTCTGTTTGTGCACTCACAAGATCACTTAATGACTTCAATCACAGAGATTAACTTGATTAAAGAAATGATTGACTTACGTAAAGAACTTTCAGCGAAACAATAAGGAGGAAAAGAAGATGAAAATTGGATTGTTTTGTGCAGCAGGATTTTCAACAGGAATGTTGGTAAATAATATGAAGGTGGCGGCTAAGAAATTAGGGATTGATGCTGAAATCGATGCCTATTCTCAAGCGAAATTAGCAGATTTTGCCCCAGAAATCGATGTCGCATTGTTGGGCCCTCAAGTAGCTTATACTTTGGATAAATCAAAAGCGATTTGTGAGGCAAACCATATTCCTATTGCTGTCATCCCTATGGCAGATTATGGGATGTTGGATGGTAAGAAAGTACTAAATCTAGCTCTAGAATTGCTAGGAGAAATAAGGAGGCTTCCCATGTCTAATTTTAATTCTCAGAAAATTATCGCTCCAATCATGCGTTTTGTAAACATGAAAGGAATTATTGCTCTTAAAGATGGGATGTTAGCGATCCTTCCATTAACGGTAGTTGGTAGTTTGTTTCTGATTATTGGGCAATTACCATTTGAAGGTCTTAACCAGGCTATTGCTAGTGTATTTGGCGATACATGGACAGAGCCATTTATGCAGGTTTATTCAGGAACATTCGCCATCATGGGATTAATTTCGTGCTTCTCCATTGGTTATTCGTATGCTAAAAACAGTGGAGTAGAACCTTTGCCAGCAGGAGTTTTGTCCCTATCTTCATTCTTTATCTTGTTAAAATCTTCTTATGTACCAGCTAAGGGAGAACCGATTGGTGATGCCATTGCAAAAGTATGGTTTGGTGGTCAAGGGATTATAGGTGCTATTATTATTGGTCTGGTAGTTGGTGCGATTTATACTGTGTTTATCCAAAGACATATTGTTATTAAAATGCCAGAACAAGTACCTCAAGCCATTGCCAAACAATTTGAAGCGATGATTCCTGCTTTCGTAATTTTCTTACTATCAATGATTGTCTATATCGTATCAAAAGTAGTGACAAGTGGCGGTACCTTCATTGAAATGATCTATGATGTCATTCAGGTTCCTCTACAAGGTCTAACAGGATCCCTTTACGGAGCGATTGGAATTGCCTTCTTTATTTCGTTCTTGTGGTGGTTTGGTGTGCACGGACAATCAGTTGTCAATGGTGTAGTAACAGCCTTGCTACTTTCTAACCTGGATGCCAATAAATCAATGTTGGCAGCTGGGAAGCTATCCGTTGAAAATGGTGCCCACATTGTAACCCAACAATTCCTAGATAGTTTCCTTATTTTGTCTGGATCAGGTATAACCTTTGGTTTGGTTATTGCTATGTTATTTGCTGCTAAATCAAAACAATATAAGGCACTTGGAAAAGTTGCAGCTTTTCCTGCAATCTTCAATGTTAATGAACCCGTCGTATTTGGCTTCCCAATTGTAATGAACCCAGTGATGTTCCTTCCATTTATTATCGTTCCAATTTTAGCAGCGATAATTGTTTATACTTCAATTGCTATTGGGTTCATGCATCCATTCTCAGGTGTGACCCTTCCTTGGAGTACACCAGCCATTATTTCTGGATTTATGGTTGGAGGTTGGCAAGGTGCTTTCGTTCAAGTGCTAGTTCTTGCAACCTCGACTGTCGTATATTTCCCATTCTTCAAATTCCAAGATAATCTTGCCTATAACAACGAATTACAAGCTGAAATAGTGCGTTTATTAGGAATGCACAGATGTGCGACTAGAATAGAATTTATAGGTATTATCCATAATTCATTGAAATTCGTAAAATTTAATGCTACTATAGTTACGAAAGAAAACAAAATAATTTCAAAAGAAAGGTTTTGAAAAAATGAAACAAGTAGAAGTAGCAAGTACAAGCATTAAAACAGAATATTTTGGAAGCCTCACTGAACGCATGAATAAGTATCGTGAAGATGTCTTAAACAAGAAGCCTTATATCGACGCTGAACGTGCCGTTCTTGCAACTAAGGCATATGATCGTTATAAGGAACAACCAAATGTTCTTAAACGTGCCTATATGTTGAAAGAGATTCTTGAAAATATGACAATCTATATTGAGGATGAATCCATGATTGCTGGGAACCAAGCATCCTCTAATAAAGATGCTCCGATCTTCCCAGAATATACTTTAGAGTTCGTTCTGAAGGAATTGGATCTTTTTGAAAAGCGGGATGGTGACGTCTTCTATATTACGGAAGAAACGAAAGAGCAGCTCCGTAGTATCGCACCGTTCTGGGAAAATAATAACTTACGTGCAAGAGCTGGAGCTCTTCTACCTGAAGAAGTATCTGTCTATATGGAAACAGGATTCTTCGGTATGGAAGGGAAGATGAATTCAGGAGATGCCCACTTAGCAGTCAATTATCAAAAATTATTGCAATATGGCTTGAAAGGTTTTGAAGAAAGAGCTCGCCAAGCTAAAGCAGCCCTAGATCTAACGGATCCAGCTAGCATTGATAAGTACCATTTTTACGATTCTATCTTTATCGTAGTTGATGCTGTTAAGACCTATGCTCAACGATTTGTGGAACTTGCTAAACAACTTGCTGAAACAGCAACTCCTGAACGTAAGAAGGAATTGCTTGAAATTGCAGAGATTTGCTCAAAAGTTCCATACGAGCCTGCAAGTACATTTGCAGAGGCTGTTCAGTCTGTTTGGTTTATCCAATGTATTCTTCAGATTGAATCAAATGGACACTCACTTTCATATGGCCGTTTTGACCAATATATGTATCCATACGTTAAAGCTGATTTGGAAAGTGGACGGGAAACTGAAGAGAGTATTGTTGAACGCTTGACCAACCTTTGGATTAAGACTATTACAATTAACAAAGTACGTAGTCAAGCACATACCTTCTCATCTGCAGGTAGTCCGCTTTATCAAAACGTTACGATTGGTGGTCAAACGCGTGATAAGAAAGATGCCGTTAACCCATTGTCTTATTTAGTGTTGAAGTCTGTTGCTCAAACTCACCTTCCTCAACCAAACTTAACTGTTCGTTACCATGCTGGTTTGGATGCCCGCTTCATGAACGAATGTATTGAAGTTATGAAGCTCGGATTCGGTATGCCTGCTTTCAATAATGATGAGATCATTATTCCATCCTTTATTTCAAAAGGTGTTCTTGAAGAAGATGCTTATGATTACAGTGCAATTGGTTGTGTAGAAACAGCTGTTCCAGGTAAATGGGGATATCGCTGTACAGGTATGAGTTATATGAACTTCCCTAAAGTTTTGCTCATCACGATGAATGATGGAATCGATCCTGCTTCTGGCAAGCGATTTGCACCAAGCTTCGGTCATTTTAAAGACATGAAGAGCTTCGATGAATTGCAGACTGCTTGGGACAAGACTTTGCGCCACTTAACCCGCATGAGTGTGATCGTAGAAAACTCGATCGACCTATCTCTTGAAAGAGAAGTGCCAGATATCCTCTGTTCAGCTTTGACAGATGACTGTATTGGACGTGGAAAACACCTAAAAGAAGGTGGAGCTGTCTACGATTATATTTCGGGTCTACAAGTGGGTATTGCAAACTTATCCGATTCACTTGCAGCAATCAAGAAACTGGTATTCGAAGAAGGACGCTTAACGCCACAAGAGCTATGGCATGCTCTGGAAACCGATTACGAGGGCGAACGTGGAAAAGAAATCCAAGAGATGCTTATCCATGATGCACCGAAGTATGGAAACGATGATGACTATGCAGACAGCTTAGTTCGAGAAGCATACGATATTTATGTGGATGAAATTGCTAAATATCCAAATACTCGCTATGGACGTGGGCCAATCGGTGGTATCCGTTACTCAGGTACATCTTCTATTTCAGCCAATGTAGGACAAGGTCGTGGAACATTAGCTACTCCGGACGGTCGTAATGCTGGAACTCCACTAGCAGAAGGATGCTCTCCATCCCACAATATGGACCAACATGGCCCAACATCTGTTCTAAAATCTGTTTCTAAATTGCCAACAGATGAAATTGTTGGTGGTGTTTTACTGAACCAAAAAGTAAACCCACAAACTTTAGCCAAAGAAGAAGATAAATTAAAACTTATTGCTTTACTCCGTACGTTCTTTAATCGTCTACACGGATACCATATTCAATACAATGTGGTTTCTAGAGAAACGTTGTTAGATGCTCAAAAACATCCGGAAAAACACCGTGACTTAATTGTACGTGTTGCAGGCTACTCAGCTTTCTTCAATGTACTATCAAGAGCTACACAAGATGATATTATTGGACGGACAGAGCATACTCTATAGTAAAGAGGTATGTATATGGAATTTATGCTTGATACTTTAAATTTAGATGAGATAAAAAAATGGGCACGAGTGTTACCCCTTGCTGGGGTAACTTCGAACCCAACAATTGCTAAAAAGAAGGGGACATTGATTTTTTTGATCGTATCCATAAGGTGCGAGAAATCATTGGGGGCTCTCCTTCCATCCATGTTCAAGTTGTCGCAAAAGATTATGAAGGAATTTTGAAAGATGCGGCTAAAATTCGCGAACAATGCGATGAAAACACCTATATTAAAGTCCCAGTAACACCTGAAGGACTTGCTGCAATTAAAGTGTTAAAAGCAGAGGGTTACAAAATTACTGCAACAGCAATCTATACTGTTTTTCAAGGGCTGTTAGCGATTGAGGCAGGAGCCGACTATTTAGCACCTTATTACAATCGTATGGAAAACTTAAACATTGATTCAGCTCAGGTTATTTCTCAGTTAGCGAGTGCCATAGAGCGTAATCATTCATCAAGCAAAATTCTAGCAGCTTCCTTTAAAAATGTAGCTCAAGTTAATCGAGCATTTAAAGAAGGAACACAAGCAATTACGGCAGGGGCAGATGTCTTTGAAGCAGCTTTTGGAATGCCTTCTATTGCAAAAGCAGTAGATGACTTCGAGGCAGATTGGTCAGCCGTTCATCATAAGAATACAATTTGATAAAGGAGGAGTGTATGAGAAATTTTGCAAGCCCATCCCGTTACATTCAAGGTGAAAATGCTTTATTTGAAAATGCAAAACCTATTTTAGAACTGGGGAGTCATCCCGTTTTGCTCTGTGATTCAGTGGTCTATGATATCGTAGGGGAACGTTTTGAAAAGTATCTCCTTCGGTATGGCTTTACAGTCTTGCCAGTATTCTTCAATGGTGAAGCTTCTGATAATGAAATCAATCGTGTGGTCAGTCTGGCAGAAGAAAATGGCTGTGACTTAGTCATCGGGCTTGGTGGAGGAAAGACCATCGATAGTGCAAAAGCCATTGCCGATCTTCTAAAATCACCAGTTGTCATTGCTCCGACCATTGCCTCTACAGATGCTCCGGTTTCAGCCTTGTCAGTTATCTATACGGATGAGGGTGCCTTTGAGCGCTATATCTTCTATTCTAAGAACCCAGAATTGGTCTTGGTGGATAGCAAAGTGATCTCTCAAGCACCAAAACGCTTGCTCGCTTCTGGTATCGCAGATGGCCTAGCAACTTGGGTAGAAGCGCGTGCAGTGATGCAAGCGAATGGAAAAACCATGTTGGGTCAACGACAAACCTTAGCGGGTGTCGCCATTGCACAACGTTGTGAAGAAACCTTATTTGCTGATGGTCTTCAAGCCATGGCTGCTTGTGAAGCCAAAGTTGTAACCCCTGCTCTTGAAAACATTATTGAAGCTAATACCCTTCTCAGTGGGATTGGATTTGAAAGTGGGGGATTAGCAGCTGCCCATGCCATCCATAATGGCTTTACAGCCCTTACTGGAGATATCCACCATTTGACACACGGTGAAAAAGTAGCCTACGGAACGTTAGTTCAATTGTTCTTGGAAAACCGTCCGAAGGAAGAATTGAATAAATACATTCGTTTCTATCAACAAATCGGTATGCCAACCACTCTGAAAGAAATGCATCTTGAAACTGCAAGTTATGAAGATCTTCTCAAAGTTGGTCAACAAGCCACCATCGAAGGAGAAACCATCCATCAAATGCCATTTGAAGTGAAGGCTTCTGATATTGCCCAAGCCATCGTAGCAGTAGATGCCTACGTTCAAGGTTTAGACTAAATCAATATCTGTCATTCACAGATAATGTAGACAAACTGATTTTTTACATCAAACAAACTAATGGATGCCTAAAAAATTAAAATTAGATACTTTTTTAAGGCTCATTAAAAAATGCTTAGGAACTTTCCGCCGTGAGAAAAGTGCTAGAAACACGATTGTTTCTAGCACTCGGGAGTTTTGGAACTTTAGGTCCAAAACTAAGTCATGGAACTTCTTCGAAGTTCGCTGACGTCCGTACTCACCTAAGGAAAGTTTCTAAGATGATTTTGTCAACTAACTAAGAACTCCCCTACCTTATGGTAATGGGAGTTCTTGTTTTATTTTCTTCTTTTTGGATCGGTTTGTTTAAAGATTAGGTATAAGATTCCGGCTGGCAAGAAGCAGAAGAGCCACATAACATCTAGTCCCTTCTGTTTACTGCTAGAGCTTGTTGCTTTAGCTTCACTTACGGCCATCCCCGCTTTAATGCTTGGAGATACCTGTTGCAAGCCGTTCTGAACGACCAGGCGGTTATTTTCCAGTTTTAGCGCTGGCTTCGTCCCCTTCTTAACGGTCGCATAGAAGTCTTGCTTCAAGTGAATGGTCTTCCCGTCGATGGTATGGTCGCCTGCAGAAAGGATTTTTTTATACTGGTAGTCTGCGAACATTTTCTCAGCCAAGGTATTCCCGATTTGATTGCGGTAACTTTCGGCGATCTCGACATCGTAGTTTCCAACCCCCAAAATGACTTCGATAATCCGCTGTTTACCCCGCTTGGTTGTCGCGGTGTAGTTGTAGTCAGCAGTTGGGCTGGATCCAGTTTTGAGTCCATCTGTCCCTTTGAGGGCGAATTTTCCACCTTCGAGGGAAGTATTGTAGTTATCGTAGCTTTGCTCGTAGGGGGTTCCTTCCATGATGGTAGTGTGAGCTTGCTTGGTGTATTCCAACATTTCTGGCAGGTCGTTTACGATGTGATAAGCCAGAATAGACATGTCCCGCGCTGTGATTTCGTTATTGGCATTGACATCGTAGCGCTGAGGATTGTAGTAGCCCTGAAGGACCGAGATCATCGCCCCATTTGGATTGTGCCATTTGGTATGGCTCATTCCCATTTCTTGCGCGTACTGATTCATTAAGTCCAAAAACTTATCGGGATCATTGTCAGTGACGGCGTTCGCGAGCATAATCACGGCCGCACTGGAAGATGGAACAAAGAGCATCTTGATCAATTCCGATACCTTGTAGTCAACACCAGCTACAATAGGTGAGTTACTTAAAAGATTGTTTTCCGAGATGGCTTGGTCTGCCTCTGTTGCTGTGACCACGGTATCGTACTTGATCTTGCCTTCCTTAAGGGCCCGAAAGACCACATAGGCACTCATGAGTTTGGCCATGCTTCCTGAGTCCCGGACCGTGTCGATATTATCTCCGTACAATATAGCTCCAGTATTGGCGTCGATGACGATGTCAGCCTTAGGTTTGTAAAAATCGTCCAATACCAGTCCAGCATCAGCTGCGATTTTCATGACATCTTCTTGCTGGTAGATGTCGTCCGCAAAGGCAGTGGAAATAGGGCCTAATGTCAAGACTCCTACAAGGAGGGACAAGAGGCTGTGTTTTAGTCGTTTGTGTAAATGTCTCCCATAATTCATAGATTCCATTATATCATACAGGCCAGAGATTAAACCTGAAAAAATTCTAGAAAAAGAAGAAATTGAAAAAATAAAGAAGAAATAGAATAATTTCACAGTAAAAGCGTTTACATTTCCCTAGAAAGTGCTATAATTTAAATTGAGTATAACATTTTTTACAATGAGGTGATTTATATGAACAAAGGGAAGGTACTCTTAGCTACCAGCGCTCTGCTTTTATCAGCTGGTGTACTGGCAGCCTGCTCAGGAGGGAAATCTAGTAGCTCTGGTGGTCAGACATTTAGCTATGTCTATACCCAGGATCCGGATACCTTAGACTACTCGATTTCGAATAAAAAATCGACTTCCGAGTTTACAGGAAATGCGATAGATGGCTTGTTGGAAGTGGACAAGTACGGGAACTTGATCCCATCGCTTGCTAAAGACTGGACTGTTTCCAAGGATGGCTTGACCTATACTTATAAACTCCGTAAAGGGGTCAAATGGATGACTTCTGAAGGGGAAGAATATGGAGAAGTCAAAGCCCAAGACTTTGTCACAGGCCTCAAACACGCGGCAGACAAGAAATCACAAGCGATTTACTTGGTCCAAAAATCTGTCAAAGGCTTGGATGATTATGTTTCAGGGAAGACATCTGATTTCTCAACTGTTGGAGTAAAGGCTATTGATGATTATACCGTTCAATATACCTTGAGCCAACCGGAAAGTTTCTGGAATTCTAAGACTACGATGGGGATCTTGATGCCGGTTAACGAAGAATTCCTGAAATCTAAAGGAGATGACTATGGTCAAGGTACTTCTCCATCTAGTATCCTCTACTGCGGTCCTTATTTGATCAAGTCCATCACTTCTAAATCTTCTGCGACCTTGGAAAAGAACCCAACATATTGGGATGCGGATAATGTCAAGATCAGTAAAGTCAAGTTGACCTATTATGATGGACAAGATTCAGAATCCTTGATCCGTGGATTTGATAACGGCGACTATACAGTTGCCCGTGTTTCCCAAATGGTTCCAACTATAAGAGTGTAGAGAAGAAGCATAAGGACGACATCGTCTATACTGACCAAGGTTCCTCAACCTATAATCTTTCCTTCAACATTGACCGTCAGGCCTATGAAATCACAAAGAAGACCACGGATGCTCAAAAGGCCTCTACCAAGAAAGCAATCTTGAATAAGGACTTCCGTCAAGCCATTATGTTTGCCTTTAACCGCAAGGCTTATGTAGCGCAAGCTAACGGGGAAGCGGGTGCCAATAAGGTGATCCGTAATACCTTTACGCCACCAAACTTTGTCCAAATCGATGGCCAACAATTTGGTGATGCAGTAGAAAAAGACTTGGAAGCTTATGGGGATGAATGGAAAGGGGTCTCTGTTGCAGATGGAAAAGACACCCTCTACAATCCAAGCAAGGCCAAAGAAGAGTTTGCCAAAGCTAAGGCAGACTTGCAGGCTCAAGGAGTTGAATTCCCAATTCATTTGGATCTTCCAACTTCTTCGACTTTTACGGAAGGAATCAAACAAGCCCAATCATTCAAACAGTCGATTGAATCTACATTGGGAGCAGAAAATATTGTCATCGATCTGAATATGGTTTCTGAGGATGATCTTCAACGAGTGACTTACTTTGCTGAAAATGCTTCCCAACAAGACTGGGATCTAAACAATAACTTGGGCTGGGGACCAGACTATACGGACCCATCTTCTTACATTGACATCACGAGTGGTAAATCTGGTGAAAATGCCAATGCCTACTTTGGATTCGATGCTGGTACGGACAATGCGGCAGCAAAAGCAGCTGGCTTTGATGAGTACGATCAATTAATTGAGGCTGCTCAAAAAGAAAACACAGATGTGAACAAGCGTTATGAAAAATATGCTGCGGCTCAAGCTTGGTTGACCGATAGTGCCCTCTTGATTCCGATTCATTCAGATGGAGCTTCTCCAGTCGTTCGTAAGACTGTACCATACTCTGCAGCCTTTGCTTGGACAGGCCACAAGGGTCAATCCTTCAACTATAAGTATTTAGAAGTTCAAGACAAGGTCGTAGCAGCGAAAGACTACGAAAAAGCGCGTGAGCAATGGAAGAAAGAAAAAGAAGAATCCAATAAAAAAGCGCAAGAAGAACTTGAAAAGCATGTGAAATAAACTTTTCTTAGAGAAAACAGGATGGGCAGGTCCCGTATGGGACCTGCCTTTTTCTTTGTCTGATCCTTTAAAAATCCCCTAAAAATGGTATAATAGGAGCATCACGAAAATTGGAGAGACAGCATGAGTTTTTACAATCACAAAGAAATCGAGCCTAAGTGGCAAAAATACTGGGCTGACCATCATACCTTTAAGACAGGAACAGATGCTTCAAAGCCTAAGTTTTATGCGCTTGACATGTTCCCTTACCCATCTGGAGCGGGTCTTCACGTAGGACACCCTGAAGGCTACACAGCGACAGATATCCTTAGCCGTTTCAAACGTGCCCAAGGCTACAACGTCCTTCACCCAATGGGATGGGATGCTTTTGGTTTGCCAGCAGAGCAATACGCTATGGATACTGGTAATGATCCAGCTGACTTTACAGCGGAAAATATTGCCAACTTCAAACGCCAAATTAATGCCCTTGGCTTCTCTTACGACTGGGAGCGTGAAGTCAATACTACAGATCCAAACTACTACAAGTGGACGCAGTGGATTTTCACGAAGCTTTACGAAAAAGGTTTGGCCTATGAAGCAGAAGTGCCCGTAAACTGGGTGGAAGAACTAGGAACAGCTATCGCTAATGAAGAAGTCCTTCCTGACGGAACTTCTGAGCGTGGAGGTTATCCAGTTGTCCGTAAACCAATGCGCCAATGGATGCTTAAAATTACTGCATATGCTGAGCGCTTGCTGACTGACTTGGATGAACTTGATTGGCCAGAGTCTATCAAGGACATGCAACGCAACTGGATCGGGAAATCAACAGGTGCCAATGTCACCTTTAAAGTGAAAGGTACTGACAAGGAATTCACCGTCTTTACGACACGTCCAGACACTCTTTTTGGCGCGACCTTCACAGTTCTTGCACCTGAGCATGAACTAGTAGATGCCATTACAAGCCCTGAACAAGCTGAGGCTGTAGCTGCCTACAAACACCAAGCTAGCCTCAAGTCAGACTTGGCTCGTACAGATCTTGCCAAGGAAAAACAGGGGTTTGGACTGGAGCTTATGCTATCAACCCTGTTAACGGTAAAGAAATCCCAATCTGGATTGCCGACTATGTTCTTTCTAGCTATGGTACAGGTGCGGTTATGGCCGTCCCTGCTCACGACCAACGTGACTGGGAATTTGCTAAACAATTTGGCCTTCCAATCGTAGAAGTACTGGAAGGTGGAAACGTAGCAGAAGCCGCCTACACAGAAGATGGCCTTCACGTCAATTCTGACTTCCTAGATGGTCTCAACAAAGAAGACGCGATTGCTAAAATCGTGGCTTGGTTGGAAGAAAAAGGTTGTGGTCAAGAGAAAGTGACTTACCGCCTCCGCGACTGGCTCTTTAGCCGTCAACGTTACTGGGGTGAACCAATCCCAATCATTCATTGGGAAGACGGGACTTCAACAGCCGTTCCAGAAAGTGACCTCCCACTTGTCTTGCCAGTAACCAAGGACATCCGCCCTTCAGGTACTGGTGAAAGCCCATTGGCCAACTTGACAGACTGGCTGGAAGTGACTCGTGAAGATGGAGTCAAAGGTCGTCGCGAAACAAACACTATGCCGCAATGGGCTGGTTCAAGCTGGTACTACCTCCGCTATATCGACCCACATAACACAGAAATTGGCCGATGAGGACCTCCTCAAACAATGGTTACCAGTCGATATCTATGTGGGTGGTGCAGAGCATGCCGTGCTTCACTTGCTTTACGCTCGTTTCTGGCATAAATTCCTCTATGATATCGGTGTTGTTCCAACCAAAGAACCATTCCAAAAACTCTTTAACCAAGGAATGATCTTGGGAACTAGCTACCGTGACCACCGTGGCGCACTTGTGGCAACTGACAAGGTTGAAAAACGTGACGGTTCCTTCTTCCATGTGGAAACAGGAGAAGAATTGGAGCAAGCACCAGCTAAGATGTCTAAATCCCTCAAGAACGTGGTGAACCCAGACGATGTGGTGGAACAATACGGTGCGGATACCCTTCGAGTCTATGAAATGTTCATGGGACCACTCGATGCTTCTATTGCTTGGTCTGAAGAAGGTCTGGAAGGAAGCCGTAAATTCCTAGACCGTGTATACCGTTTGATCACAAGTAAAGAAATCGTTGCGGAAAACAATGGCGCTCTTGACAAGGTTTATAACGAAACCGTTAAAGCTGTCACAGAGCAAATCGAGTCGATGAAATTCAACACAGCCATTGCCCAGCTCATGGTCTTTGTCAACGCTGCTAACAAGGAAGATAAACTCTATGTGGATTACGCCAAAGGCTTTATCCAATTTATTGCTCCATTTGCACCTCACTTGGCAGAAGAACTCTGGCAAACAGTCGCAGCAACCGGTGAGTCTATCTCTTATGTAGCTTGGCCAACATGGGACGAAAGCAAATTGATTGAAGACGAAATTGAAATTGTCGTTCAAATCAAAGGTAAAGTCCGTGCTAAACTCATGGTCGCAAAAGACCTTTCACGCGAAGAATTGCAAGAAGTCGCTCTGGCTGACGAAAAAGTCAAAGCAGAGATCGATGGCAAGGAAATTGTGAAAGTGATTAGTGTCCCTAATAAGCTTGTTAATATTGTTGTGAAATAAAAAATAAATCCTTCAGAGTTCAGCTCTGGAGGATTTTTTAGGCTCAGCTTGACAATAAATAGTATTTTTGTTAATATCATTAACAAAAGAGAGGCGCTATGAATAAGAAAGAACTGCATAAGTTTAATAATCGTTTTAACAGCTTTGCTTTAGCTTTTGAACAGTTGAAAAAAGCTCAGCATAGGAACAGTATTGATAAATCAATCACTATTAATGAAGTCCATTTGATCGACCTGATAGGTCGCAATCAGCCTGTGAATCTAGTGAAATTATCTGAGTTACTTGAAGTATCTAGGAGTGCCATTACTCAGAGTGTTAGACGTTTAACTAAGAAAGACCTCGTTACTTTGAATTTGCACCGGATAATGAAAAAAATAAATATCTGATATTATCCAAAAAAGGTGTTGAAGTTTTTAATATCCATAAAGAGCAGCAAGAACATATTGAAAAGGCCATTTTTTCAGTTTTAAGAAACTATAGTGAGGAGGATCTTCAAATGGTTATGAAACTGATGGATGATGTTGAACAGGTATGGCAAGAATTGCCGTGGTAAAAATCACGGTAATTTTAAAACTATATTGTTAATTATATTAACAAAAAGAGGAAGATATGAATATACAAATTGAACTGATATCAGAGTCTGATTTAGCAGACGAATCTTTTAATATTGTCATCGATGGCTTAAAACCAAGAGAAATATATCGAGTCGAAATGTATTTATCCGATTATTATTGTATCAATGCTCCCATGCTTTTAGCTCATGATGTTTTATGGAAATCAACAGCGACTTTTGTATCAGATAAGAATGGTATTATTGATATTTCACAAACTCCATCTTGTTCTGGCTCTTATGAAGACATTGCAACAATGGGGTTATTCTTTAATGCCAAACCCTTGACCAATAGGAAAAAGAAACTTCCAAACTCTCTTTCTAAAATTCCCTTATTAGATCACTTTTTTGTGGAAATCAAAATTATACAAGGTAATACTGTTGTCGCAGAGAGAACTTTCACAAGACATTACATGAGTTCGCAAATTAGTCATCAAGATATTTACGGGAAACATTTTCAAGGGAGACTCTTTTATGATAAAAAGGCAATAAACGCACCAGCATTGATTATTGTGAGCGGTAGTGAAGGAAGGATTGAAAAGACACAGAATATAGCTCAGCTTCTATCTTCTAGAGGTTATATTTGCCTAGCAGTTGCCTACTTTGGTTTAGAGGGGTTGCCAAAACATTTGGAACGTATTCCTTTAGAGTGCCTTATGGAAGCAAAGGATTATCTACGTCAGCATCCTCAAGTAGATAGTGAAAAAATTGGACTCTATGGACGTTCTAAGGGAGCAGAGTTAGTTTTAGCTGAGGAGAGCATTTTTAATGACGTTCAATGCTTGGTACTAAATTCCCCCCTCTGATGTGGTGTATGAAGGAATAAAAGGGAAATGGAACTCTCATACTTCTTCTTGGACGCATTTGCAAAAAGAACTTCCCTATCAAAAGTTTCGACTTAGAGATTATCTGTTCAGTAAATTTTTTAGAAAAACCTTCTCTAAAGATGGTTATGCTAAGATAGCCGTTAGTAGCATTCATTCGCCAATCTTATTGCTCGGAAGTGCTGTTGATGAAATATGGGATGCCTCGTCAGCAATTGATGATATTGTCTCACATTATAAAGGACACTACATTACATTTAAAAAATATCATGAAACAGGTCACATGTTGACGGTGGCTTATCAACCAAATCATCGTTATCGAAAAGATTGGCGTTTACTGATGAAAGAGAGCAAGGATTCTTGGTTGGCTACGATTCATTTTTTTGATAGGTATTTGAAGAAGCAATAACATAAGATTATAAATATGCTATAATAGTCCCAACTAAGATAAAAACACAGTTCTGGTTGGTAGTCCAGACGTAGGCAAGCCTATCAGTAACCTTCCTCCTTGGTTGTCCATTCTTAGGGATAGATTTAAGGAGGTGCTGTCGTGGAAACAATTTCAATTGGATTGACAGTTTATTTTGAAGATGGATTTTGGCATGGTTTGTTCGAACAAGTGTATCGAGAAACTTATCAAGTTTGTCGTGTGACATTTGGTCAGGAGCCAAAAGATGATGAAATTCTAGAGATCTTACAGACTCAGTTTACTCAATTATCTTTTAGTCCAGAAGCTATAGTTAAGCAACATGTAAAAATCAAGAATCCTAAACGATTACAGCGAATGGTGAAGAAACAAGTAAATCAGAAAGTTTCTTCCAAGTCGAAAGAACTATTGCAGTTACAGTATGAGGAAAGAAAAAAGATTTCAAAACATCAATCTAGTGTCCAAAAGCAATTGCTCGAACAAGAGAAATTTGAACGCAAACAGCAAAAACGAAGAGACAAGCATAAAGGACATTAACCCTTATCTCTTTCATCAAAAAAAGCTTCGGTAGGAAGAACCCTACCGAGGCTTTTTAACAAATTTCATTCTGCATGATAGTGAAGAGATGTAAAACTCAGTGTCGTTCAAAAAGGAGTATAAATGTTGCTTTTCTTCCAAGGAAGATGGTGTAAAAGGATTAAAAAATCTGGTATTTTGAAGTTCCTCAAGGATTCTGTGGACATATTCTTAGATTTTTTATTTCGATATCGAAATAGTTGACAGATGTAACGAACGGTGATACAATGACTGTGATATTTCGGTATAGAAATAAAAAGGAGACAAAATGGACAAGATGCAAGGGGGCTACCAAGCTTTACAGATACGCTTGTTGAACGGGCGACTTTTTCAAAAACTCTTGAGCAAGGAACCAGATGCCCAATACCGAAGTGAACAGGGGAAAATTTTAACGATTTTGTGGAAGCAAGAGTTGGGGTGCGCTACTGCGACCGATATCGCTCTTGCGACGGGTCTAGCCAATAATACATTGACCAGCATGGTTAAGAAATTGGAAGAACAAGGCTTGGTTACGATTCAACCTTGTACGCAGGATAAAAGGAAAAAATATATTTCTTTGACAGACCTCGGTTGGGCACAAAAGGAAATTGGGGATCGTGTTAGTAAGGAACTGGGTGAGATTTTCTATCAAGGATTTTCGGATCAAGAAATCCGAGAATTTGAAGCCTATCAAGAGCGGATTATTGACAATCTAAAAGCTAAAGAGAATGAACTGTAGTAGAGGGGAAAATGCTTATGATTGGAATAACAGGTGTAACAGGGAAATTAGGCTCTTATGTGGCTGATCTTGTCGATAAGAAAGGAATGGTTTCCGTGCACTTAGCACGAAGTCCAGAGCGGGCAAAAGTCTACGCGTCTGCAGAAATCCGTAAGATGGTATATGCCAATACTCTAGAGGTGGTTGAGGCCTTAAAGGGTATCGATACCTTGTTGATGGTCTCTGCTCGGGAAAATCCAGAGCGTGTCAAGGAGCACAAGGAGTTTTTAGATGCTGCAAAGCTAGCGGGGGTGCAGCATATCGTCTATACCTCCTTTTACGGAGCGGATGAAAAAGCAACTTTCACTTTGTCTCGAGATCATGCCCAGACGGAAGCCTATATCAAGGAGTTAGGGTTCACCTACACTTTTTTGAGAGATAATTTTTACTTGGACTTCTTGATGGATATTGCGCTTGAAAATGGAGAGATTCGTGGTCCAGCAGGAAGTGGGAAGGTTTCAGCAGTTGCCCGAAAGGACACATCTAGGGTTGCAGCAGAGATTCTCTTACATGCTAAGAAATGGAAAAATCAAACCTTGAATCTAACAGGACCAGAGGAACTTTCTATGGAGGAAATCGTAGCGCTTCTCTCAAAAGAGACCGGTAAGACCATCGCGTATGTGGATGAATCGGTAGAAGAAGCTTATGAGTCACGGAAAAAATGGCCAGCACAAACATGGGAGTACGATGCCTGGGTCAGCACCTATACAGCGATTAAAGCTGGAGAACAAGCTGGGGTTTCTACAGATGTCGAAAAAGTCCTAGGGCATCCAGCAAGTAGCTTATTGGATATTCTAAGAGACAGAAAACTTATTGAGGAAAAACATGATTGAATACAAACATGTAGCCCTGCGCTACACGGAAAAGGACATTTTGAAAGATGTCAATCTCCGTATTGAAAATGGAGAATTCATGGTGCTAGTGGGTCCTTCAGGATCTGGTAAGACCACCATGATCAAGATGATTAACCGTCTTTTGGAGCCGACAGATGGAAATATCTATATGGATGGGAAACGTATCAAGGACTATGATGAACGGGGGTTACGTCTCAGCACTGGCTATGTCCTTCAAGCCATTGCCCTATTTCCAAATCTAACAGTTGCTGAAAATATTGCTCTCATTCCTGAGATGAAGGGCTGGACTAAAGAACAAATCGCTTCTAAAACAGAAGAACTCTTGGATAAGGTTGGCCTACCTGCGGCAGAGTATGCAAAGCGCATGCCTAGTGAATTATCTGGTGGGGAGCAACAGCGGATTGGCATTGTGCGGGCTATCATTGGGGAACCAAAAATTCTATTGATGGACGAACCTTTTTCAGCCTTGGATGCCATCTCTCGCAAGCAGTTGCAGGCTCTTACAAAAGATTTACATAAAGAATTCGGCATGACGACCATCTTCGTAACCCATGATACGGACGAGGCTTTGAAATTAGGGGACCGGATTGCGGTGCTGCAAGAAGGAGAGATCGTACAAGTGGCGGATTCTAAAACCATCCTAGCCCAGCCAGCCAACGATTTTGTGGCAGATCTATTTGGAGGTGCTCATCATGTCTAAACTACTTGCAACCTTTCAAGAACGCTTTGGGGACTGGCTCGCTGCACTGGGGCAACATTTGCAACTGTCATTACTGACCTTGCTCCTTGCGATTTTTCTAGCTGTTCCTCTAGCTATTTATTTGAGTATCCACAAAAGAACAAGCAACTGGGTCTTACAGCTAGCTGGGATCTTCCAGACCATTCCTTCCATGGCCCTTCTGGGGCTCTTCATTCCCATTATGGGAATCGGGACGCTTCCGGCCTTAACAGCTCTTGTCATCTATGCCATTTTCCCCATCCTTCAAAATACCATCACCGGTTTACAGGGAATTGATCCAAGTTTGGAAGAAGCTGGGCTCGCCTTTGGGTTGACCAAGTGGGAGCGACTCAAGAAGTTCGAGATTCCCTTGGCCATGCCCGTCATTATGTCTGGGATTCGCACGGCAGCCGTGATGATTATTGGGACAGCTACCCTAGCTGCCTTGATTGGAGCTGGGGGACTCGGTTCCTTTATTCTCCTAGGGATTGACCGCAATAATGCCAGTCTGATTTGATCGGTGCCCTATCTTCTGCCTTCTTAGCCATCGCATTTAACCTTCTTCTCAAATGGATGGAAAAGGCCAAATTGCGGACCATCTTTGCAGCCTTTGCTGTGATGGTTATTGGATTAGGAGCTTCTTATACACCAAGTCTTCTTCCCAAACCGAAAAAAGAAAACCTGGTCATCGCTGGAAAGTTGGGTCCTGAACCTGAAATTCTCGCCAATATGTATAAGATCTTAATCGAGAAAAATACGGATATGACAGTGACTGTCAAACCGAATTTTGGGAAGACCACCTTCCTCTATGAAGCTCTAAAAAAAGGGGATATCGCTATCTATCCAGAGTTTACAGGTACGGTGACCGAAAGTCTCCTCAAGCCAGCACCACAAGTCAGTCATGATCCAGAAACAGTCTACAAAGCTGCCCGAGATGGGATCAAGCGACAAGACGACCTGGCCTTGCTCAAGCCTATGGCTTATCAAAATACCTATGCTGTTGCTGTCCCTAAGAAGATTGCCCAAGAGTATGGACTCAAGACTATTTCAGATTTGAAAAAGGTGGAAGGACAACTCAAGGCAGGCTTTACGCTCGAGTTTAACGACCGAGAAGACGGAAACAAGGGCTTGCAGAAGGTCTATGGTCTCAACTTTACAAGTCTCCACCATGGAGCCAGCACTTCGCTACCAGGCAATCCAGTCTGGGGATATTCAAATAACGGATGCCTACTCAACAGATGCTGAACTTGCTCGCTATGACCTGGTGGTCCTCGAAGATGACAAACAACTCTTCCCACCTTATCAAGGGGCGCCCCTTATGAAAGAAGCTCTTCTTAAGAAACATCCCGAATTAGAAGGTGTGCTTAATAAGCTAGCTGGTAAAATCACTGAGAGCCAAATGAGCCAGATGAACTACCAAGTCGGAGTAGAAGGCAAGCCTGCTGCTAAAGTAGCGCGTGACTTTTTGGTAAAAGAAGGGTTGATGAAAAATTAACAAACCATTCTCAAGTCTTTGCACTTGAGAATTTTTTAATAGGAAGCAATTTTATATCCTTTCAGCAAGCTTTGGGATTAGAGGGGGAGGCCTTCTCTTCAAAAAAACTCCATTGAGTCTGGCTTAAAATTGTGTTACAATAAGCTTTGAAAATGAATGAAAGTATATGGAAAAAGTATGAAAAAACAACCAGTGATTGGAATTACAGGAAATGAAAGACCCTTCCCGGATGATCCAGACGCGAATATGAGCTATGCGGCGACTGGTTTTGTCGAAGCAGTCAAAGAGGCAGGAGGGATTCCTTTGATCTTGCCGATTGGAGATGCGGCCTTGGCCAAAGACTACATATCGATGATCGATAAGCTCATCATTACCGGTGGACAAAATGTCTTGCCCAAGTTTTACGGAGAAGAAATCACCATCGACAGTGATGACTACCTCTTGAAACGCGATCTCTTTGAGTTGGCCTTGATTGAAGAAGCGCGTGCGGCTAAAAAGCTATCTTTACCGTCTGCCGTGGGACCCAGCTCTATAATGTCGCTCTAGGGGGAACGCTGTATCAAGACATTGAACACCATTGGCAGGACAATCCAGGTCAGTACACCAGTCAAGAGTTGGTGACCAAGGATCAGACGATCCTGCAAGAGATCTATGGTAAGACCAGTCGCATCAATTCTTTCCATCATCAAAGTATTAAAGACTTGGCAGATGGCTTAGAAGTGATCGCGCGGGATCCTAAAGATGACATCATTGAAGCCGTTCAATCCACAGATAAGAGTCGTTTCCTCGGCGTTCAGTGGCACCCGGAACTACGTTTTGACAAGAGCCCAGCAGATCGCAAGCTCTTTGAATATGTCGTGACTCAATTGTAAAGTGGACCAGCTCCCTTAGGAATTTTTCCTAAGGGACTTTTTCTTTAATCTGCGTAAGAAAGACTGTAAATTGTGCCTAGGTTTTGGGGGAGGATTCGCTACAATAGAGCTAGTAGAATGAGGAGGATTAGGACATGTATCAATTTCCAAAGGATTTTTTATGGGGGAGTTCGACCTCGGGCCCTCAAACAGAAGGGCGTCTAGCCCAGGATGGAAAGGGAGACAATCTCTGGGATTACTGGTATAGGATCGAGCCCAACCGCTTTTATCAAGGGCAAGGACCAGAGAAAACATCGACTTTTTATGAACACTGGGAAGAAGATCTGGACCTCTTGTTAGAAACCGGCCACACGGCCTTTCGGACCTCTATTCAGTGGTCACGTATTTTCCCAGAAGGACGAGGGAAGATCAATCAAGTAGGCGTTGATTTCTACCGCCGTGTCTTTGAAAAGATTAAAGAAAAAGGGATTCACCTCTTGGTCAACCTCTATCATTTTGATTTACCGATGGCTCTTCAAGAGCAAGGGGATGGTTGGGAAAATAAAGAAACTGCCTATGCTTACCAGGAATATGCGCGTTTTTGTTTTAAGACCTATGGGGATCTGGTCGATCAGTGGATCACCTTTAATGAACCCATTGTGCCTGTGGAGTTTGGTTATTTTTATGATGCCCATTTTCCTCATAAGGTAGACGCAGCAGCAGCAGTTAAAGTAGCCTACCACACCCAGTTAGCAAGCTCTCTAGCAGTAAAGGCCTGTCACGAGGTGGATCCTAATTACCGTATCGGGATTGTGCTCAATTTGACACCAGCCTATCCTCGGAGCCAGCATCCAGAAGATGTGAAAGCTGCGCGTATTGCCGAGCTCTTTCAAGCCAAATCCTTCTTAGATTCATCTGTTCTTGGTCATTATCCTGAAGAATTAGTGGAGATCCTACGGGAGCGTGATCTCTTACCGGATTATGATCCCTTTGAATTGCGCTTGATCGAGGAAAATACGGTGGATTACCTAGGGGTTAACTATTACCAACCACTCCGTGTAGCATCTCCTCGCTATGCTCCAAATCCAGCATCTCCCCTACTCTTTGAACAATTTTATGAACCTTATGTTATGCCAGGCCGCAAGATCAATCCCCACCGTGGTTGGGAAATCTATGAGCAAGGCTTGTATGACATTTCCCAAAATATCAAGGAAAACTATAGCAATATCGAGTGGATTCTGACAGAAAATGGGATGGGGGTTGAAGGAGAGGAAAAATTCCGCAAGGATGGAGTGATCCAAGACGACTACCGGATTGACTTTGTCAAAGACCATCTTCGTGAGCTCCACCGGGCTATTCAAGATGGTGCCAACTGTAAAGGTTATTTGATCTGGACCTTTATTGACTGCTGGTCATGGCTCAATGGCTACAAGAACCGCTATGGTTTAGTTGAGTTGGACCTCGAAAGTCAAAAACGAACCCTCAAAAAATCCGGCCATTGGTTTAAAGAACTAAGCCAAGCCAATGGATTTAAAGACTAAATCAAAATCCGCAGCCTGTGTTCCGCTCAATTTGAGCCTCCTCACATCATCATTTTAAAACTTGGAGTCAAATAGTTCCCCAAACGGTTTGACTCTCAATCATTCCGAATGTCTGAAACGATTATGTTTCAGGTATTTTTCTTACAGTGGAAATTTTCTAGATGACTTTGTCTCTAATCTTAACCCTAACTTAACTAGACCAATTTTCTTATATTTCCTAGTTGACAAACTGGAAGAAGCATTGTATACTGACTCCGCTGGTTACTTTTTGGTCAAATTAGACTAGACCAATTTTAAAGTAGCTGAGAAATCGACCATAGGTCGTTTGACTAAGTAAAGGGGAAAGTATAGCAAGGCTATATCGTAAAAACTATGTGCGGAATCGTTGGTGTTGTAGGAAATACAAATGCTACTGATATTTTGATTCAAGGACTTGAAAAACTCGAATACCGAGGCTATGACTCTGCGGGTGTTTTTCTGGCTAGTGAAGGCAAGAGCCAATTGGTAAAGGCAGTTGGCCGCATTGCAGAATTGTCAACTAAGGCAGAAGGTGTCGAAGGGACAGCTGGGATTGGACATACCCGCTGGGCCACTCACGGAAAACCAACTGAGGACAATGCTCACCCACACCGTTCTGAAACAGGTCGCTTTGTTTTGGTCCACAACGGGGTCATTGAAAACTACCTTGAAATCAAGGAAGAATACCTAGCAGGTCACCATTTCAAGGGACAAACAGATACAGAAATCGCCGCCCACTTGATCGGAAAATTTGCTGAAGAAGATGGCTTATCTACGCTTGAAGCTTTCAAAAAAAGCCCTCCACATCATCCGTGGAGCCTATGCTTTTGCTTTGATGGATGCGGAAGATCCAAGCACCATCTATGTAGCGAAAAATAAGTCACCACTCTTGATCGGTCTTGGAGATGGTTACAATATGGTCTGCTCTGATGCTATGGCCATGATTCGTGAAACCAACCAATACATGGAAATCCATGACCAAGAGTTGGTCATTGTCAAGGCTGACAGCGTTGAAGTACAAGACTATGATGGAAAGGTCAAAGAACGGGCTAGCTACACGGCTGAACTTGACCTTTCTGATATTGGAAAAGGGACTTACCCATACTACATGCTCAAAGAAATCGATGAGCAACCAACTGTCATGCGTAAGTTGATCCAAGCCTATACAGATGAATCTGGACAAGTGGTAGTAGATCCAGCTATTATCAAGGCTGTTCAAGAAGCAGACCGCATCTATATCCTTGCGGCTGGTACCTCTTACCATGCTGGATTTGCGTCTAAAAAAATGTTGGAAGAGTTGACAGATACTCCAGTAGAACTCGGTATTTCATCTGAGTGGGGCTATGGTATGCCACTTCTCAGCAAGAAACCACTCTTCATCTTCATCAGCCAATCTGGTGAAACAGCCGATAGCCGCCAAGTATTGGTCAAAGCCAATGAAATGGGCATTCCAAGCTTGACAGTGACCAATGTTCCAGGTTCAACTCTTTCACGTGAAGCAGACATGACCATGTTGCTCCATGCTGGACCTGAAATTGCGGTAGCTTCTACTAAGGCTTATACGGCTCAAATCGCAGCCCTTGCCTTTCTGGCTAAAGCTGTTGGGGAAGCCAATGGCAATGAGAAGGCCAAAGCCTTTGACTTTGGTGCACGAATTGTCTATCGTTGCCCAATCGATCGAATCAACCCTTTCAGAAAAAGAAGTGATCGACGAAAAAGTCCGTGGCTTGTTGGAAACAACCCGTAATGCTTTCTATATCGGACGTGGCCAAGATTACTATGTTGCCATGGAAGCTAGTCTGAAACTAAAAGAAATTTCTTACATCCAATGTGAAGGCTTCGCTGCGGGTGAGTTGAAACACGGTACCATCGCTCTGATCGAAGACGGTACACCGGTCATTGCCCTCTTGTCTGATCCAGTCCTAGCCAGCCACACACGTGGGAACATCCAAGAAGTGGCAGCACGTGGGGCTCATGTTTTAACCATTGCAGAAGAAAATGTCGCTAAAGAGACAGATGATTTGGTCTTGACAGCGGTTCACCCTTACCTCTCTCCAATCTCAATGGTGGTGCCAACCCAATTGATTGCCTACTTTGCAACCCTTCATCGTGGGCTAGATGTTGATAAACCACGGAACCTTGCTAAGTCTGTAACCGTTGAATAAATTTGTTTATATAGAAAAAACATCCTCGTTAGGTTTTTCCTAGCGAGGATGTTTGCTTTATTTGTCAAAACCTTGCAAGGCTTTGAGGCGTTCTTCTGTTTGTCCCTTGGCATCTAGTTTTTTACCTTGGTAAACAGCAGATTCCCATGATCCATACATTGGATTTGGGAAGATGATGAATTTTTCACCAAATTCTTTTTGCAATTCATCCAATTTCTTGTCGCGATCAGCTTCAGAGGTCTTAGAAAAATCTGCAAAGTCAACCAGGTTGTCTCCAAAGAGCAAGACAAGATTGGTCTTTTCTTGTACAGCTTGGCGACGGCCTTCTTTTGATTTGACGCCATCTTCTAAGAACATGAGGTGGTCACGTCCTTGAACAGGAATGCCTTCTTTTTCAAGGTTCTTAATGGTATCATCTACTTGAGAGGTTGTACGGTCAGAAATGTAGTAGATTTGAACCCCGTTTTGATCCGCGTATTGAAGGAAATCTTTGGCACCTGGCACCGCTTTTGCGGCTGCTTTTTTCACCCAAACATCCCAATCTTTAGGATTGAAGGCTGTACCATCTTTGACGTTTTGAACTTGGTAAGGGCTGTTGTCTAAAACAGTTTCGTCCAAATCCAAGACGATGGAATAAGGCTTATCAGAAGGAGTTTGGAGGATCTCTTTCAAACGGTCAGTAGCGACATTGTAGCCTTGTAAATACAAAGCCTTGGTTTCTGCTGCCTTTTGGTACCAGAGAACAGACATGGTATTTTCTTGTGAGCGCTGCTGATCATAGGTCATTGTCACCTGATTTTTAGTGCTGCTTGCTTTTGTCTCTTGCGTTTTGTTGGTGTTGCTTCCACAACTCGTCAGTAAAATGACAGAAGCAAGAGCAGAAACGATGGTAAAGGTGGTTTTTGTTGTTTTCATAAACCGTACACTCCTTAAAATTATTCTAAAAAAATTATACTCTTTTCAATCTTGCATGACAAGAAAGAGGAGAAGGAGATCCAGGGAATGGTAAAATGAATAGGAAGAAAGAAATGTTGATATGAAGGGCTTTTTCACCTCAAAAGATGCCAATTTTCATCTTAAAAGAAGGGGTATAGTTTTATATTATAACCGGATCAAGAAAAGATCAAAGAGGTCCTTTTTTTCTAAAATGAAAAAATAGAGAAAGATACTCGCAAGTCCCTATTTTCAAGGGCTTGCGTTTTTTTGATGATTTTCTCAATAAAGAAATTTTAAGGCCTTGATAGGGAAAATATATTAGTCAGCTACTTTTCGAGGTGATATCATGATTACAAATTCCAGAAGGAAAGCAGTCAATCTTTCTTTTGGAGAAAAGATGAGGAGGATGCACAGTATGAGTAAAAAAGAATTGGTTCTTCGTGCCATTCGAGGCGAAGCAGTAGAGCGAATCCCTGTAGGATTTTGGCTCCATTATGTGACCCAAGAAGAAAAAGAATTGGGGCTAGACAATCCGGCTGTAGTAGCAAAAAGTATTAAAGGACACCAACACTATGTTGAAGAAATATCACCTGATTTTGTCAAGATTATGAGCGATGGCTTCTTCCGCTATCCGAGTGCCCTTTATTCGAGAGAGATCAGATCGATCCGAGAATTAAAGGACATTCAACCGATTGGAGAGCATCATCCTTGGATTGAAAAACAGATTGAAGTGGTCAAGGAGATTCGTTCCCATTTCCATGAAGAGATTGCTTCTTTCTACAATATCTTCTCGCCCATTTCTTATTTGAAACGCTGGTTCCGTACGGACAAATCCCGTGGAGACCAAGTGATTGCAGACTTTATCAAGGAAGATCCAGAAACTTTAGCTCATGTTCTTGATGTGATTGCAGGAGACATCGCTACTTTAAGTCGCCGCTTGATCCAAGAAGCGGGAGTGGAAGGGATTTACTTCTCAACCCAGCAGGTCCAAGATGAGCGTGTGACAGATGAAGAATACCGCAAGATCATTGAGCCTAGTAGCATTGCTGTCCTAGAAGCAGCCAATGAAGCTGGAGGTATCAATATCCTTCATATCTGTGGTTTTGAAGGGGCTAGTAATGAAGTGGAGCTCTTCAAGGATTATCCAGCTCAAGTCATTAACTGGGCGACCCATCATGAAGGCCTTAGCCTAGCCGCAGGTCGTAAACTTTTCGGCGACCGTGCCGTTTTGGGTGGCTTTGTCAACGGCAAGAAAGGTTTGCTCTACCAAGGGGAACGAGAAGCTATTGAGCAAGAAACGCGTCGCTTGGTGGCTGAAGCCGGAAGCCGTGGTTTGATCCTTGGAGCAGACTGTACAGTGCCAGATGATTTCCAATTGGAACGCTTAGATTGGGTGCGTCAAGCAGCTGTATTGTAAAAAGAAAGGAGAGGGAGATGAAAAAGATCAATGTATGGTGTATCGTGGTAACCGTTTTGTTTTTGCTTCTAGGGCTTAGTAAAGCTACTCTAGCAAGTAGTCAGGGGAAAGCAAAAAAAGATCCAGATATGGCAAGGCTGGAGAAGATTCCAGCTCATAGTTTCTCCCTCCTTCGCCCATCTGACCTAGCAGGAATTCTACTCCTTGAAGATCAGTGATAAAAAAAGATGAAGAGCTTGATAAAAAATATATATTAGTCAAAGCATCATTGAAGTGATAAGATAACAAACAAGAAAAGATAGAACGAGGTAAGAACATGTCATCAAAAAGAGAATTAGTCTTAAAAGCTTTTAAAGGAGAAGCAGTTGACCGTGTGCCAGTTGGATTTTGGCATCATTTTACAACAGAAGAAGAATGGTTGAAAGGATTTTCTAATCCGGAAATTATTGAAAAAAACCTCAATGGTCATAAGAACTTCCTTCACAAGGTCAAACCAGACTTTGTCAAACTCATGAGTGATGGTTACTTTGCTTATCCAAATCAAGCCATTCACAAAGGCCTTGAAAACATCTCTGACTTAGCAGGAATTGAACCTCTTGGAGCCGATCATCCATGGATCACAGAGCAGGTAGAGCTTGTGAAAAAAATCCGTGCCGGTTTTGAAGAGGACATTGTAGCCATCTACAATATCTTTGCTCCAGTAACTTACTTTAAATGGTTGGTCGGAGAAGTTTCAGGAGGAGATGACTTGATCGCAAGCTTCATCGATCAAGATGCTGCAACCCTTAAAAAAGTATTGGATACGATTGGTCAAGATATTGCAAGTTTGAGCCAACGCATCATTAAAGAAGCAGGAGCAGACGGGATCTACCTCAGTGTTCAAAGTATCCAAGATGCGCGCGTGAGCCAAGAAGTTTATAAAAATAGTATTGCACCGAGTGAACTCCATGTCTTAGAAGCAGCCAATGAAGCAGGTGGAGTAAATATCCTTCATATCTGTGGCTACGAAGGAGCTCGCAATGATATCCATCTCTTCACAGACTACCCAGCTCAAGTCATTAACTGGGCGGTTGGACCAGAAGGAATCAGCCTGGCAGAAGGACGCGAAATCTTCGGTGGACGTACGGTTCTTGGTGGCTTTGAAAATGGCAAAAATGGTCTTCTCTATACAGGAGACAAGGCTGCGATTCAAGCAGAAACCAAACGCATCATCGCAGAAACAGGAACGACAGGCTTGGTCATCGGTGCGGATTGTACGATTCCAAGTGACATTGATGAAGAACGAATCGAATGGGTTCGTGAAGCTGCAGCAGAATAAGAAAAAATAGAATCAGGGAGAACAGAGTATGAGTAAAAAAAACATGGATTATCGGTGGGTGGCCGTTCTTGCCCTTGCAGGTGCAACCATTCTTGGACGGAGCTTGAACCATGCAAACGACAGCAAAGGATCAACAGGATCTAATAAAGTAACAACCTTGAAAGTAGCCCACACGCAAAACTATGTACCTTACGATTTCGTCGATGAAAAAGGAGAATCAGATGGTTATGAAGTAGCCGTTCTCAAAGCCATTGACGAAAAACTACCGGACTACAAGTTTGAGTACACTGGAACAAGTGATGACGATCTCTTGATCGGTCTAGAATCTGGTAAATACGATATCGGAACCAAAGGAGCTTGGTATACCGAAGAACGTGCCAAGAAATTTATCATTCCAAAAGAACCAATCGGAGCAAGTATCATCGGATTTACCATACGAAAAGAAGATGCGGATAAATACAAGAACATTGATGACTTTGCTAAAGAAAAAGGAAAATTGGTTCCAATTTCACCACAAAATGCACAATGGAATGTTATTAAAGAATACAATGAAAAGCATAAGGACCAACAAATCGAATTAACAGCTGCGGAATCTTTCAAAGTCGCAGATGCCTATGCTTGGGTTCTTGAAGGACGTTACGATGCCTTCTTTGATATCAAACTTTCCTTTGAAAAAGCTGTCACAGATAAAGATGGTTCTTACCACCAATATGCGGACAAACTGAGCTGGTTTGCTTACAAAGGAATTCCAACTTACCCATTGATCCATAAGGATAAGAAAAACGAAAAATTTGCGAAAGCATACAGCAAGGCCATCAAAGAATTAGAAAAAGATGGGACACTTGCTAAATTGTCGAAAAAATATTTCGGTGAAGATGTCTTCAGTTATGTAGATAAAGAGAAATAAGATGGAACTGGGTGCGCATAGCCCCAGCTTCCTTATTTCTATACGGATACAGAAAGGAAAAGAAACATGGTCTCATACGACATTTCCAAGGTCTGGTCATTTCTTCCAACCTTGGTCCAAGCTCTACCAGCGACCCTAGCTTTGATGGTGTTAACGACGGTTCTCGGTTCTGCATTTGGCTTGGTTTTGACCTGGGCACAAGTATCAGAAGATAAGGTAGGAGCAGGTCTGGCAAAAGGTTATGTCTTTACTTTGCGTTGTACCCCTCCGATTGTCTTACTCTTTTTGGTCTTTTATGGACTCCCCCAATTTTTGAACTGGTGGTTGGGCATTGACATTGACCACTGGTCCAAGTTTGTCTTTGTCCTTGTTGCCATGTTTCTTCTCTTTGCCGCTATGATCTCTGAGGTTTTCAAGGCAGCCTATTTGGCCATTCCAAAAGGTCAGATGGAAGCGGGCTTGAGTATCGGCTTGACGCCGGCTCAAACCATTTGGCGGATTGTCCTTCCCCAAGCCTTTCGCGTGGCTCTTCCAAATATGACGACTGCCATCTTGAACCTCATGCGCGATGCCGCTTTAGCTTATACCATTGGCTTTATCGATATCATGGGAGCAGGCAACAACTTGATCAGCCGCAATCTTGGGAATTATTCCCTCGAAACGTATACAGCTGTAGCAGTGATCTACTGGGGAATTGCCCTTGTGATCTCCTTCTCCGCTCAACTCCTTGAGAAACGACTCAGTGTAACAGAAAGGTAGCTTATGGATTTCAATTTTATTAGTAAAGCATTTATAGCCACCTTGGGTGGTGTTCCAGTGACCCTTCTGATCATGGTCGTATCGATTCTCTTGAGTTTCCTTCCAGCCCTCTTTTTGGCACTCGGTCAGATCTATAAGGTCAAAGGTGTTCGCAGTTTCTCAGTGATTTACTTAGCTTTATCCGCGCGACACCTCCGATTCTCTTGATTCTCTTCTTTTATAGTCTCTTTCCCAGCCTTTTAAATAGCTTTTTTAAGAGTATTGGTAGTCACTTTAATGTCTTTGAGATCAATCCCATTTATTATGCCTTTATCATCTTTAGCTTGATGACAACAGGAAGTCTTGCTGAAATTCTACGGTCAGCTATTCTAACGGTGGATAAGGGCCAGCTAGAAGCAGCGCAAGCCATTGGTTTGACTAATCGCCAAGCCTATATCCGCATTGTTTTTCCACAAGCCTTGCGTTCAGCCCTGCCCAATTTGTGTAACCTGGTCATCAACTTGGTCAAAGGAACCTCCCTTGTTTTTGTCATGACCATCAAGGATATCACCGCCATTGCCAAGGTCGAAGCCTCTTATGGCTATCAATATTTTGAATCCTATCTAGTGATTTTTATTCTTTATATTGTCGTTTGTGGGGTGATTCAGTGGGGATTCAATCTCTTAGAAAAACGCCTGACACTCGCATAGAAGAAGGAGAAATAAGAAGATGTTAGAAGTAGAACACGTATCGAAAAAATTTAAGGATCACCAGGTCCTGGTAGATGTTAATCTCAAGGTCAACCAAGGGGATGTCGTCGTTATTTTGGGTCCATCTGGATCAGGAAAAACAACCTTCCTTCGCTGCCTTAACCACTTGGAAAAGGCAGATACAGGACACCTCACCCTAGGTGGAAAAGAATATGACCTCTCCAAACTTAGCAAAAAAGAGATTCTAGAAATCCGCCAAAAGACAGCTTTTGTCTTCCAGCATTACAATCTCTTTGCCAACAAAACAGCGCTTGAAAATATCTTAGAAGGCCTGGTTGTAGCCCGTAAGATTCCAAAAGAAGAGGCCATCCAACGGGCAGAATCAGCCCTTGAAAAAGTTGGTCTCCTCGCATATAAGGATTACTATCCTTCTCAATTGTCAGGTGGCCAGCAGCAACGGATCGGAATCGCGCGTGCCATCGCAGTGAAACCAGACGTGATCTTGCTGGACGAGCCGACTTCAGCGCTAGACCCAGAGTTGGTCGGTGATGTCTTAGATGTCATGAAGCAATTGGCCCAAGAAGGAGTGACCATGGTTGTCGTAACCCATGAGATGGGCTTTGCGCGTGATGTGGCAAACCACGTTATCTTTATGGATGGCGGACATATCATTGAAGAAAACGAACCGCATGAATTCTTTAATAGTCCAAAGGAAGAGCGAACCAAACAATTCCTTTCACGGATTTTATCTGATGCTACTTATAGCGTCGAATACATGATTTAACAAGAGACACACCTAGTAAGGGTGTGTTTTTTAGGTTCTGGAAAAAATTTTTAAAAATTGGCTTATTTTTTAAAAATCATTACGAATAATATAAGTGAGAGGGAAATATGACTTATAAAAAACAACGATTTGTACCACTATTCTTACTGACTTTATTTCTAGGAGGTTGCGGCCTTTTTACGGATAAAGCTGCTGAGAGAAGAGAAATGATTCAGATCGCAGAAAGCACGAAAATGGAGCGGACGCTGAAACACTTGTTAATCAGTATCGATCCTAAAGCTTTCACTTCAGAAGGTGTCATTCACTCCTATACCCTGATAAAAGGTGAATTGGAATACAATCCAATGGGAGGGATGAATGTCACTCTCGTTATCAATGGCGATAAAAAGTTAACGATCGATACGACTGTTCAAATGGAAGATTCAGGACAGTTTGAAGTAGGTTGTTATGGTATTTCAGCAAAATTAGATGATCTGTTAAGTAAAGCAGAAGAGACTGGGAAATAAACTCATTCAGGTAAATACCCCTAATATAGGAAAATAGAAACATTTCTGAATCAAAGTTGGTATGTTACATCAATAGCTAGTGCTTGTAACGATTTGGCAACATTTTTTAACAAAAGTAACATTTCAGGTATGAATAGAATTTTGTATAATAAATTCTAAGAAACCTGAAGAAAGAATGGGAAGAAGATGAAAAAAAGTAAATTTATTGTGTTGATAATGGTAGTATTTAGCCTGAGCTTAGGAGGCTGTAGTTTTTTTAATGGACAATCTTCAAAAAAACAAGAAATGGTTCAAATCGCAGAGAGTAAGAAGATGAAAGTGGCGATTGAAAAATATTTAAAAAAACAGGATCCAGAGGCATTAACTCCAAATGGGAAAATAAAGACTTATAGGATTTTAAAAGACAAATTAAAATATAACCCAATGGGAGGACTGATTCTAGAGGTAGTCATTAACAATGATGATACATTAATAATCAATATGACAGTTCAAGAGGAAGATTCAGGGGAATATACCGTTGCAGCGTCTGGAATGCCAAAAAAGTTAACGAGACTAATAAGAGGAGAAAGTGATGGTCATTAATTCTAAATTTTCGGATCTTCAACATCAGAAAACATCCTTATTAGAATACCAACCGCTAGAAATGGGACAAGATTATTCTATTAACGATGGAGATGATTATATTGGTAACTTAGCTCACATCTATGATAGTGTAAATGGCAATGAAGAACAGGTCTTCGTACTAACGGATAGTGGCAAGGGTGTTGAACAAGATCCAGTCCCTTATACTGCTTCAGATGATGCGCGTGCCCAAATACATGACGTGACAGTCTTGATGAAGGGATCTGAAACTGAAACAAGTACACAAAAATTACTCCATGATACATTTACGGATTGGGTAAAGACAGATTTGCCTACTGCTTCTAACATTCTTGGTCCCAATGGAGCGGCGAACTATGCGACGGATTATGCGAAAAGATTCACCAGAGATAAGATTAAGGAGAATTTGAAAAAAAGGGATGAAACTGCCGATTCTAATATTTCGGAGCTTATTAGTTATCCGTTTAGTTTACTCGATAAAAATGTTGGAAATAATGTAAAAAGCTTTGTCAAGAGTATTAGAAGTAATCCAATAACAAATGCTTATCGTGAGGCGAAAGCAAATCTATATGGTATGGGAACGGATATTCTAATTGATAGTCAAGCAAAGTTTCCAGTATTTATTGGGGCTACCATTTTAAAAGAGTACAACAAAGATAGAGGTACTTTCCCGCCTCCGCAATTTAAAGATGCTGCAGCTCATTTGAAAGAGGTGATCCGAAAATACCCCAATGCCAAGATCGATCTATACGGTCACTCTCTGGGGTCTATGAATATTCAGTATGCGCTTGCCTGTTTGACGGAAGAGGAAGCTTCTCATATTGGGACTGTCCATCTATACAATGGCCCTAATGCCTATCCTATCTTAACACCCGAGCAAAAAGCGCGTATAGATTCGCTGAAGTACAAAATTTACAACCACATTGACCATAAAGATTTGGTTAGCTTGGGCTATCAGGATTCTGGAAGCAAGGAATCCAGTGGGATTGTCAAGCACCTCAAAACTAAAAATTTGATAAATACTGGCCTGCAGCACATGATGCATGGTTATATCTATGATAAGGATGGGAATTTGGTTCTTGAAAAGGGAACGGAAGCCATCACTCGCAAGGAAATCATTGAAGAGCGGATGAAGGTTTACTATCGCCTAAAGGATAAATTACAAAAAACAGGTGGTGGACTGAGTTCAAGTGAACAAATCTATCTCGATGCCTTGCAGGCACGCTTGGCTTCTGATGAGCTGATTCGAGTAGTGGATGAAGGGCTGGAGCAAGCTCAGAAATCTAAGGCACGACTGGATACAGATTTAGAAGCTTTGGAGAAAGTATTACAGACCGTTCCGAAAGGCTTCATTCTCAGCCTTGATGAAGTAGAAGAGGCCTATGCACAGGCTGGTGCGACAAGGCAAACAGTTGTCACTGAAGTAAGAGAAAGGTTCGACAATCGTTTGGCTGCATATCAGTCCTTATCGAATGAATTCCATGCTTTAAACGAGCAAGTGAATGCAGGAATTGAACTCTTAAAAACAAAGATCAAGAAATAGCAGGAGAAATGAACCAGTGGGAACAACTAGCTTATTAATTTCATCTACTCTTTCGAAAAAGGAAAAGAAACTAGATCACTTGGAAAGAGAGTTTCAAAAAGCGCGCTTGGAGCTAGATGAAAAGCGTTGCCTAGTGGAAAGAAAACAGCAGCTCTTCACCCAGATGCTGGAAGAAGAGTATGCGATGGCTGCTTCCTTTTTACAAAAGCAGGAGGTTGATGTCAGTTGTGGATGGGAGTCCCTCCATCGCTGTATCGAAGAGTATGATCTCGAAGCTAGAGAAGCTGCACAAGTAGCCTTAAAACAGATCGAAATCGAGGAAGAGAATTTATGGCAATCCTACCGGAAAGATAGACGCCAACTGGAAGAGGAGTTTGCACAAGATAAAGTTTCATAGTATAGAAGAGGAGGAAGTATGGGTGATAGTCCAGTCAAAGATTTCTTTGATTTAGATATGAAAGATAAGATGAGGATCATCGAAAGCCGAAAGAAACTTGAAAAAGATTTAATCCGTGTTGTCTATGCACCCGTTTTATTGACCTGCAAGGCAGGAGTTGAGAAGCGTTACAATGATGGCTTGACTGCGATTACAACAGTAGCCGAAGAAGACGTCCAGGTAGTTGGAAAACAACTGGATCAGTCCATGGTGGGTCAATTTGCTAAAAACGTACAGACGGCTATTCAAGAAAAAGCTGGGAAATTTAAATCTATCTAGCCAAGAACTTCTATTTAAATATGGAATCTGGAGTGACTCCAGATTTTTTTACATAATTTTTAAAAATTATGTAAAAAAGTGTTGACAAAGAAATCAGTCTGCGTTATAATAATTTATGTAAACAAAAAGAGGTTGAAAAAACCTACTGGTTTACAAGATCAATAGTGGAAAGGAGATGGTGATATGCTATTTCCAAAATTAAGACAACTAATTGATAAAAGGAAAAATAGAAACTGTTAGCCTGTAGGGCTATTATTAAATAAATGAATTAAAATTATGTAAACAATCAAGCAGCAGCCAATTGGTCTGCTAATTTTCAAGAATGAATTAAAATTATGTAAATTAGAGGTATACAATATGAACAACAACTTTAACAATATGGATGATCTTTTCAATCAACTAATGGGAAACATGGGTGGTTTTCGTTCTGAAAGCCGTCGCTACATGATCAACGGTCGTGAAGTGACACCAGAAGAATTCGCTATTTACCGCCAAACTGGTCAACTTCCAAATGAAGGAAGTGAGCAAGTGCAACACCATCAAGGTAAAGGAATGAAACAAGATGGGATCCTTGCAAAACTTGGTCGCAACTTGACCGAAGAAGCTCGTGAAGGAAAATTGGATCCGGTCATCGGACGTAATAAAGAAATTCAAGAAACTGCTGAAATCTTGTCTCGTCGCACCAAGAACAACCCTGTCCTTGTAGGAGATGCCGGTGTTGGTAAAACAGCAGTTGTAGAAGGTTTGGCACAAGCTATTGTGAACGGAGATGTTCCAGCTGCTATCAAGAACAAAGAAATCATCTCGATTGATATTTCTGGTCTAGAAGCTGGTACGCAATACCGTGGTAGCTTTGAAGAAAATATTCAAAATCTGATCCAAGAAGTCAAAGCTATGGGAAATGTCATTCTCTTCTTTGATGAAATCCATCAAATCCTTGGTGCAGGTAGCACAGGTGATGGTCAAGGCTCTAAAGGTCTTGCGGATATCATCAAACCTGCTCTTTCACGTGGGGAATTGACAGTCATTGGGGCAACGACTCAAGATGAATACCGTAACACCATCTTGAAGAATGCGGCTCTTGCTCGTCGTTTCAACGAAGTGAAAGTCAATGCTCCATCAGCTGAAGATACTTTCAAGATTCTCCAAGGGATCCGTGATCTTTATGAAAAACACCACAATGTCATCTTGCCAGATGAAGTTTTGAAAGCAGCGGTTGATTATTCGATCCAATACATTCCACAACGTAGCTTGCCTGATAAGGCCATTGACTTGGTCGATGTGACAGCTGCTCACTTGGCAGCCCAACATCCAGTAACAGATGTCCATGCTGTGGAACATGAAATTGAAGAAGAAAAACCAAACAAGAAGAAGCTGCGGCTAAAGAAGATTACGAAGCAGCTTTGAAAGCAAAAGTTCGAATCGAAGAACTTGAAAAGAAAATTGAAAACCATACGGAAGACCATAAAGTAACAGCAACAATCAACGATGTGGCTGAATCAGTAGAACGGATGACGGGTATCCCAGTTTCTCAAATGGGTGCAACTGATATCGAACGTTTGAAAGATATGGGTCACCGTTTGCAAACCAAGGTTATCGGTCAAGATAAAGCCGTTGAAGCAGTGGCACGTGCTATCCGTCGGAATCGTGCAGGATTTGACGAAGGGAACCGTCCAATCGGTAGCTTCCTCTTTGTGGGTCCTACTGGTGTCGGTAAGACTGAATTGGCTAAACAATTGGCTCTTGATATGTTCGGAACCAAAGATGCCATCATCCGTTTGGACATGTCAGAATACAGCGACCGCACAGCCGTTTCTAAATTGATTGGTACAACAGCTGGTTATGTTGGTTACGATGACAACAGCAATACCTTGACAGAACGTGTTCGCCGTAACCCTTACTCAATCGTCCTTCTTGACGAAATTGAAAAGGCAGATCCTCAAGTGATCACCCTTCTCCTTCAAGTCTTGGATGATGGTCGTTTGACAGATGGTCAAGGGAACACGGTCAACTTCAAGAACACTGTGATTATCGCCACTTCAAACGCTGGATTTGGTTACGAAGCCAACTTGACAGAAGATGCGGATAAACCAGAACTCATGGATCGTTTGAAACCTTACTTCCGTCCAGAATTCTTGAACCGTTTCAACGCTGTCATTGAATTCTCACACTTGAGCAAGGAAGATCTTTCTAAGATTGTTGATTTGATGTTGGTAGATGTCAATAAGACCCTTTCTAAGAAAGAAATCGACTTGGCAGTGAGCGATGCAGCTAAAGAATATATGACTGAAGAAGGTTATGATGAAGTGATGGGTGTTCGTCCACTCCGTCGGGTAGTCGAACAACAAATCCGTGACAAAGTCACAGACTTCCACTTGGATAACTTGGATGCCAAACATCTCGAAGCAGACATGGAAGATGGTGTCCTTGTGATTAGAGAAAAAGACACAAAGAAGGAAGAAAACACTGATAAACAAGCAGATTAAGGCGAATTAGTTTGTGAAAAATAGAGACTGCTATCATATAGCGGTCTTTATTTTTCTTCCCACCTGGGGGAAATTATTCGCCGTATGAGGCGAAAAATACCCTATTTGGGCTAAAAAAACATCAATAATTAGTGAAATTAATCCAATTTGAGCAAAATTATTAATAAATAAAGAAAATAAGTATATAATCTATACAAGAATAAAATTTGAGGAATGGAAGTAAGATGAGCAATACAATTGATATCTACTCAACTCCCGAATACAGAAAAGTGGAAGCCGTTGTTCAACTGATGGTTGACGGTCGCTTGACGAGCTATCGTGTCGCAACTGAAACAAACATCAGCAAAATGAGCTTGGCGACTTTGACGAAGGGAACGAGTAAAATCAAAAATATTACCTATCAAACGGCTTTGGCCTTGATTGATTGGTATGATGAGAATCATGAAAAGTATGGCATTACGATTGACTAGTCAGTAGCCCACTTTTCGTGGTTTTTTCTTTTTCATCAAAACTTGCCTCCTCTATGAGACTGGACTCTGATTTTGCTTGAAGAGGATGGGAAAACTTGAAAAGACGGGCGAAATTTGATATAGTATAGCATATATGAAAATTAAAGGAGAAACATATGCAAGGCGGAAGTTTGCTAATTATGCTCGTTCTTATGGTCGGTTTGATGTACTTCATGAGCCGTAGCCAAAAGAAACAGTACCAAAAACGGATGGAAAGTTTGAATAAACTTCAAAAAGGAAATGAAGTCATCACGATTGGTGGCTTGTACGGAACCATCGATGAAGTCGATACAGATCGCAAGACCGTTGTCTTGGATGTTGATGGTGTCTACCTGACCTTTGAATTGGGAGCGATCAAAACAGTTCTTCCTGTATCAGAAGGAATCTCAGCTACTGCTACAGAAGGTGCTAGCTCAGAAGTCGATTCAGCCATCGAAGAATAATCATCAAAGAAGAGGCAAGGGCCTCTTTTTTGGTGGGCAAATAGGACGATGTGATGAAGGAAAGCCTTGCTGGTTCAAAAAAGAGGCCAGAGTCCCTATTTTATGGGGATTTATGGTATAATGAAGCGATAAATATTGAAATAGGTAGAAAAACATGTTTCGTTTTAAGAAAAAAGAAAAAATCGAGATACCTTTAGAAGTCCCGAAACACATTGGGATCATTATGGATGGCAATGGTCGCTGGGCGAAAAAGCGGATGCAACCGCGCGTCTTCGGTCATAAGGCAGGGATGGAAGCTCTCCAAGAAGTGACGATTGCAGCAAAAAATATGGGGGTTCAGGTCTTGACTGTCTATGCCTTTTCTACGGAAAACTGGACACGCCCTGAAGATGAAGTAAAGTTCATCATGCACTTGCCGGTTGAGTTTTATGATCGTTTCGTCCCCGAATTGCATCGCAACAATGTCAAGATTCAAATGATCGGTGATACCAAGAAATTACCAAAAGAAACGCTGGAGGCTTTGGAAAGAGCAGAAGCGATGACCCATCTCAATACAGGCTTGATCCTGAATTTCGCACTCAATTATGGTGGACGTGCTGAGATCACCCAGGCCGTGAAGCAGATCGCCCAAGAAGTCTTGGATGCGAAGTTCAGTCCAGAAGATATCACAGAAGAGATGATCGCAGATTCTCTCTATACCGAGAGTTTGCCACGCGTACTAAGGGATCCGGATTTGATTATTCGTACCAGCGGAGAGATCCGTTTGAGTAATTTCCTTCCTTGGCAGGCTGCTTATAGTGAGTTGTATTTCACAGATGTGATGTGGCCAGATTTTGGAGAGGAAGCACTACGAAGTGCCATAGTAGAATATAGCCATCGCCATCGGAGATTTGGTGGTGTTTAGGAGAAGATGATGACGAAAGATTTACAAAAACGTGTGATTTTTGGAGGAATTGCCCTGCTCTTTTTCATTCCAACAGTAATGGTTGGAGGGGTGTTCTTCCAGATTGTGATTGGCTTGATTGCCATGCTAGGGGTTCATGAATTGCTCAAGATGAAGGGACTTGAGACAGCGACCTTTGAAGGTGCGCTAGCCATGTTAGCGGCCTTTGTCCTGACTTTGCCGATCGAGGACTACCTCCCTTACCTTCCAGCAGATGGCAATATGATTGCTTATGGTTTGGTTGTCTTGATTCTCATGGGAACAACTGTTCTTGCTCAGAATTACAATTATGAAGACGTGGTCTATCCCATTGCCTCTAGCTTTTATGTTGGACTTGGTTTCCATTCCTTAGTAGATGCGCGAATCGCTGGTATTGATAAGGTTTTGTTAGCCCTCTTTATTGTCTGGGCTACAGATTCAGGTGCTTATCTGGTAGGAAGTCGGTTTGGGAAACGCAAGCTCATGCCTGCGGTTTCGCCTAATAAAACGATTGAGGGCAGTCTTGGGGGAATCTTGTCTGCAGTTGCGGTAACTGTGATCTATATGATCGTGGATCGTTCTGTGGCGGGTGGACATGGTTTTCTTGCGATGATCTTCTTTACCATCCTCTTTAGTATCGCAGGTCAGTTTGGAGATCTGGTAGAGAGTGCGATTAAACGCCACTTCGGTGTGAAAGATTCTGGGAAATTTATTCCAGGACATGGTGGTGTTCTAGACCGCTTTGATAGTTTGATCTTTGTCTTTCCCTTGATGCATTTCTTGGGCTTGTTCTAAGACAGAAGAGATAGAAAGGAAACCACGTATAGAACGATGCAGTTTATTGCCTTTATTGTTATTTTTGGAGTGATCGTTCTCGTTCACGAGTTTGGTCATTTCTATTTTGCAAAAAAATCGGGCATCCTGGTGCGAGAATTCTCGATTGGGATGGGTCCCAAGATCTTTGCCCATATTGGTCAAGATGGAACAGCCTATACGATTCGCATTCTACCTTTAGGTGGCTATGTTCGTATGGCTGGCTGGGGTGAGGATACAACTGAGATTAAAACCGGAACGCCTGTCAGCTTGACGCTAAATGAGGCTGGCAAGGTCGTCCGGATCAATCTTTCAGGAAAGAATCTGGATCAGACAGCCCTTCCCATGAATGTTACCCAGTTTGACTTTGAAGACAAACTGGAAATTACGGGTTTGGTTCTCGATGAGACCAAGACCTATAGTGTTGATCATGATGCGACCATCGTTGAGGAAGATGGGACGGAAGTGCGGATTGCGCCGAGAGATGTTCAGTATCAGAATGCCAGCATTTGGGGACGGTTGATCACCAACTTTGCGGGTCCTATGAACAACTTTATCCTCAGTATTGTCGTTTACTCACTTCTAGCTTTATGCGTGGTGGTGCGATTGACTACTACAGCAACAATGTTCAGGTGGCACCCGATGGGGCGCTGGCTAAGGTTGGTGTTAAAAACAATGTTCAGATCCTTCAAGTCAATAACGATACCGTTAGCAACTGGGATGAGCTGACAGACGCTGTTGAGAAAGCAACCAAGGACAGCAAGACGGCTCCTGAATTGACCCTTAAGGTCAAGACAGACGGCCAAGAAAAAGAAGTCAAAGTGAAGCCAACCAAGTCAGGGAATCGTTACTATTTGGGTGTGACAAATGGCCTCAAGACAGGATTTGTGGATAAACTCTTGTCTGGTTTTACAGATACCTGGAATACAGCGACACGGATTTTGGGAGCTTTGAAAGATATCATTTCCACTTTAGTCTCAATAAACTGGGTGGTCCAGTTGCCATCTACAATGCCAGCTCACAAGCTGCTCAATTAGGGATTCCGGCAGTCTTGTCTCTTATGGCCATGCTCTCTATTAATATTGGGATCTTCAATCTAATCCCGATTCCGGCTTTGGATGGAGGGAAAATCTTGATCAATTTGATCGAGGTCGTCCGGAGAAAGCCATTGAAACAAGAAGTAGAAACCTATATGACGCTTGCAGGTGTAGCTGTAATGGTTATTTTGATGATTGCTGTCACCTGGAATGATATTATGAAATTATTTTTGAAATAGAAAAGGATATTGTCCATGAAACAAAGTAAAATGTTGATTCCAACGCTTCGCGAAATGCCAAGCGATGCTCAAGTTATTAGCCATGCTTTGATGTTGCGTGCAGGTTATGTTCGCCAAGTATCAGCGGGTGTCTATTCTTATCTGCCACTAGCTAATCGTGTGATTGAAAAAGCAAAAGGCATCATGCGCCAAGAATTCGAAAAAATTGGAGCAGTAGAAATGCTGGCTCCAGCCCTTTTGAGTGCGGACCTCTGGCGTGAATCTGGTCGTTACGAAACTTACGGGGAAGACCTCTATAAGTTGAAAAACCGTGAAGGCTCTGACTTTATCTTGGGTCCAACTCACGAAGAAACCTTTACCGCTATTGTGCGCGACTCTGTGAAATCTTACAAACAATTGCCATTGAATCTCTACCAAATTCAACCAAAATACCGCGATGAAAAACGCCCACGGAATGGTCTTCTTCGGACCCGTGAGTTCATCATGAAAGATGGTTACAGTTTCCATGCCAACTATGATAGCTTGGACGTTACTTACGATGAGTACAAGGCAGCTTATGAGCGGATCTTCACCCGCAGTGGCATCGACTACAAGGCCATCATCGGTGATGGTGGTGCCATGGGCGGAAAAGATAGCCAAGAGTTTATGGCTGTTACACCTGCTCGTACAGACTTGGACCGTTGGGTTGTTTTAGACAAATCAGTGGCTTCCTTTGATGAGATCCCCGCAGAAGTCCAAGAAGAAATCAAAGCAGAATTGCTCAAATGGATGATCTCTGGGGAAGATACCATTGCCTATTCAAGTGAGTCAACCTATGCTGCGAACTTGGAAATGGCTACTAACGAATACAAGCCAAGTAACCGTGTCGTAGCGGAAGAAGAAGTGAAGCGCGTGGAAACACCAGGTGTCAAATCGATTGATGAAGTAGCTACATTCTTGAATGTTCCAGAAGAAGCTACTATCAAGACTTTGGTTTACATTGCAGATGGTGAGCCTGTTGTTGCCCTTCTTGTAGGTAATGATCAGCTCAATGAAGTGAAATTGAAAAACCATCTCGGCGCAGATTTCTTTGAACCTGCAACCGAAGTGGAAGTGAAAGAATTATTGGGAGCTGATTTTGGCTCTCTCGGTCCAGTAGATCTTCCTGAAAATGTTAAGATTATCGCAGACCGCAAGGTCCAAGACAGCCGCAATGCAGTAGTCGGTGCCAATGAAACAGGCTACCACTTGACTGGTGTCAACCCAGGACGTGACTTTACTGCAGAATACGTCGATATCCGTGAAGTTCGTGAAGGCGAAATCTCACCAGATGGGAAAGGGGTCTTGAACTTTGCACGTGGGATCGAAATCGGTCACATTTTCAAACTCGGCACACGCTACTCCGCTAGCATGGGAGCAGATGTTTTGGACGAAAACGGTCGTGCGGTTCCAATCATCATGGGCTGCTACGGAATCGGTGTCAGCCGTCTTCTTTCAGCCGTTATGGAGCAACATGCTCGCCTCTTTGTCAATAAGACTCCAAAAGGGGAGTACCGTTACGCTTGGGGAATTAACTTCCCTAAAGAATTGGCGCCATTTGATGTGCATTTGATTCCAGTCAATGTTAAGGATGAAGCAAGCCTTGCTTTGACCGATCGGATCGAAGAAGCCTTGGTGAATAAAGGCTACGAAGTCTTGGTGGATGACCGAAATGAACGCGCTGGTGTCAAATTCAGCGATAGTGATTTGATTGGACTTCCCAATCCGCGTAACAGTTGGTAAAAAAGCAGCTGAAGGTATCGTAGAAGTGAAAATCAAAGCAACAGGAGATACCATCGAAGTTCATGCGGACAATCTCCTTGAAACCCTTTCAATCTTGAACAAATAAGAAAAAGCTTTCTGAGCTCTCACCAGTGTGGTGATGAAACTCAGGAAGCTCTTTTTATTTTTCTTCTTTGAGGCCTTGATCTTTGAAATAGGTAAAGAGATCTTGAGGTTTGCCATTGAGGTATTTCTTGAACTCAGCTGTTTCTTCCTCCCCTTGATCCCCGTAGATGGAAGCAAACTCATCTTTCTTGATTTTTGAGAAGTCAGCTTGTAAGACCTTGGCATAGGATTGTTTATCTTTCGAAATTTGAATGCGGAAGCTAAGACCAGGCTTGCCATTTAAGCTTTTATAGATATCGCTATGTTCTAATTCTTCTTGGTAGATTTCCTTTAACTCGGAAAGATCCATGTCTTGCAAATCTGAGGAAATGGGTTCAAAACTAAGAAAAGTAAAAGAGACAATTTCATCTTTTTTGTAGCCGATTTGAATTTTGTTTTGATGGTGATCGCCGAGGTCACTAACAAAGGTCTTGTTTTGGACTTGCTCCTTTTTGGTTTGAGTGGCCTCTTGCTTGGAAGAAGCGTTAGTAGTCCCTTTGCCTTGTTGGCCTTGGCTACAAGCGGTAAGGGCAAGTAGACAGACAGAGACAAGTAGAAATTTTTTCATATATACTCCTTATAGGTTAATGGTGTTCGATCTTGTATGAAACAAGTTTTGAACAGGTTTCATTATACCATAAAAGTTTTAAAAATGAAAAAATATACAAAAATCATCAAAGATTGTATCTAAAATCACCTAAAATCAACATTTTTTATCTATGTGTCGAGTTAATATAACAGGACAGAGTGTCTTCTTTTCTTATCAGAAATAATACTAGTTGGAGACTACTGGGGCAAGGAATTTCAGATATATGTTACGTTTGTATAACAAATTATTTCAAAAAAATGTAACAAAGTTACAATATTTTTATCAGTTGGGGCTCAAAACTTGACTTTCTCGCAATATTTCATTAAGATATCTTTAAGTAAATAATACAAATAGGGAGTGAAAAGGTAAATATACAGTTTTTTGGATTTTTACTAATTCGTACTAAATGTATTGTTTATGAAAAAAATATTAGGGTATCAGCCCAAAAGGAGAAACATATGGCTCAAATTAAATTAACTCCGGAAGAACTACGTCAATCAGCACAACGCTATTCACAAGGTTCTCAAGAAATCGATCAAATCCTTAACACTTTGACTCATGAACAACAAGTCATCGACGCAAACTGGGATGGATCTGCATTTGATAGCTTGAAGCACAATTCAACGAATTGTCTCCAAAAATCAAACAATTCGCTCAATTGTTGGAAGACATCAACGCTCAATTGATCAAAGTTGCTGATATCGTTGAACAAACTGACCAAGATATCGCTGCACAAATCCACTAAGATAGTCTTGGAGGTGATCTTACTTCTTGTAGGTAGATCACCCTTTTGTCTTTTGATATATAGAAAATAGGGGTTAGATTCTTAATTCCTAACCCCTATTTTGTATCTATGAATTAGAAAAAGGAAAAGGTATAGAAGTGAAAAAGAAAAAATGGTTAAAATACATCGGTCAGAGTGCAGTTGTGCTCCTTTTGATGGGATCTGTAGTGGGTCTTTATACGACGGTTCAAAAGGACCAAAAGCAAAACGAAGCCAAGACCGTACAAACGACAGAAAACACCAAGCTTAATATTGCGGTTGTCAATGAAGACAAAGCGGTCAAACTGAATGATAAAGAATACAACCTTGGGGCTAGCTATGTAAAGAATATCGAACGGGATAATTCGCAAAACTGGTCTGTACTCCCTCGTGGAGCCGCTGAGTCAGGGCTTGCAGATGGCAAGTACCAGTTGATGATTGTCATTCCAAGTGACTTCTCAGAGAAGGTCTTGGAAGTGAATGCGGTTAATGCAGAGAAGACCACGGTGACGTATAAGGTCAATGCGGCTGGAAATTCTCAGGTTGAAAACGAGGCCAATAAAGTCGCTAAAGATATCGTTTCAGACTTGAATAGCCAGTTGGTTGATATGTATATGGTCAGCATTTTGAGCAACCTTTATACAGCTCAGAAGAACGTGGAAACGAGTAACAAAATTCAATCTACCAACATTGGTTCATACCGAAGCAACTTGCTGGATTCGGCTTTAGATTCGAAGAATATCTTTCCAAGTCTCTATAGCTTGTCTACGTCTTCTGTCGAGTCGAACAATGCTTTGAAGACAGTCCTTGAGTCTTATACACAGGCTTTGATCAATTGACCCAATCTCAGGATCAGTACGGTCAAAACTTCGACACATTGATCAAACAACGCTCTGAGGACAAGATCAGCCATGAAGAGTTCATGAACCAGCTGATGTCTATGAACCAGTCTGTTGTCAGTGAAAAGACCCAAGAGTTGTATAAGAATCTACAACAAAACCAAGAAGCAATTACCAAACAATTGAGTCAACCAACTGAAACAGAAGGAGATGCTTCAGGTACCAAGACTTATGCAGGCTTGACAAAAGATGTGAATGATCGTGTGGCAGACCTCGAAAAAGGGATCAAGGCAGAACGCGACAAATTAGATGAGCACGAAAAGAACATCGAGTCTTCTGTAAAAGCGAAGATCCTTGACTACTATGGTCTAAATGAAGGAGACAAAGTCACTCTTCGTACCTTGCTTGGAAAGCCAAAAATCGAAACTATCAGCAAGGCTCGAGATAAAGCGGATGATGACATTCGTCAAGCAATTGAAAAACTTCCGTCTTTAGATCCTGCTAGTCTTAATCTGAATAAGTATGGGAATCTCAACGCAGCGATTGATTTTGATAGTGCTTTTGCTGGAACGAAGGGGCAAGCAAAAGGGAACGCAGATGACTTGAAACGATTGGCTGCTGAAGTGGATGCTAAATTAACGGCAGTTGCGAATGTTCTCAATGCTAAATCTGGAAAACAAAAAGTTAGCATTCAAGTACCTGCAGGAGTTAAGGTTGATACCTGGACCTATGATGGACAGACTTATGCAGGCAGTGGTGAGCAGGAAGTCGAACTGAAAGATGGCAAACAAATTCAAATTCACCTTGTTGAAGATGGAGGAGCTATGCCAAGCGCGATTGATGTTGAAGTCCTTGTGAATGGAGTTTCTTCAACCAGTGTGACTGTATCTGCAGAAGACTTGAAAACAGCTGTCGCTAACTATGCATCGAAAGCTAGTGAAATCGCCCTGGATTATCAACGCGCGGGAGCATTGATCGATGCTTACTATCCAAAAGATGACAAGGGAGATCGTCATTCGCTCTATGATCCGATCGAAGATATGGATTTGACAGATGCTTTGGTCGATGTCGTGAAGGCTGCCGTTTCAAGTAACATGAAGGACTACCGTAAGAGTATTGAAACGGATGAATCTGGGGATGCAACGAAGAGTGTGAAAGCCCAGTTAGATGGTACCCTTAAACAGTTGCAAGACTTGGGACCACAATTGCAGGCAAATCTTCAAGCAATCGAAAACACCAACAAGGATCTAACCCAAAATATCAACGATCAATTGAAGCAGTATGCAGACCTTCAAAGACGCCTAGAAGAGATCTCAAAAGCGCAGGAAACAGTGACACAGGCTCAAACCAAGACCGATGCAGATTTGTCAGCTCTTGGTTCTGAATACACGTCATTATTGAGCTCGACAGAAGGCGTTAAGAGCTCATCTCGTAGCAATGTAGAAGCTGCTAACTCTACCAATGAAATCTTTAGCCAATTGAACAAAGAATTGGAAAAAGCCCAAGGCAATACAGAGAAATTGTCTAGCAATGCTGAAAGCTTGATGGGTGAATTCGACAAGGAATTGTCTGAAAACGGGAACTTCGTCGAAGCCTTCCGTAAAGTCTTCAACAATGCCTATGAAAATGGAGTGCCAAATGAAGTCCTGCTCGACTTCTTGTCAAATCCAGTTGCAGAGAAATCTTCTTCTGTGAAAGCGACCATCAACGTCTACCGTCCATTTATCTGGATCTTTATGTTGGAAGTCTTGAGCCTCTTTACGGCTTATCTCTTTGCGACTCAGCCAATCATCCGCAAGGTTAAGGATCGTTTCAAATTGGATCGCTTGCAAGAGTCTGATCTCTTGACTGTCGGTGTTCTTGTGGGACTTTCTCTCATCCTTGGACTGGTGATCGGAATGATTTCAAGTATTCAACTCTCTGTTGGTCGTGAATATGTGCCTTCATGGGTGTTCTTAGCGGTTCTAGCAAGCTTTGTCTTGGTACAACTACAATACCTTCTTTTGAAACACTTCCGTGTGATTGGAATGGGACTGGCCTTCTTCATGTTGATCAGCTATGTCTACCTATCAAGCGCAATCGGAACGACCGCGACCTTGTCAGGCCTTCCAGCACTGGTGAAAAATGTCAACCTCCTTTCTATTTTAGAAGGACAGTTTGCGGGTTACTTTGATGGACAAACAGCCGGTATCGGCGTCTTCTTCGGATTGTTGGTCTTCTTCGGACTTTTGGCGGTTGCCAATATCTTCATTCCAAAGAAGTTTACTCAAACAAAGGAAATTGAATCAAGCTTATGAAAAAAATGATGTATCTTCTCTTTGTCTTTAGTCTCTTACCAGTAGCTGTTGTTTCTGCAGATGATTTTATTGATAATCGTCTGCAGGTCAACAACTCACGTCTGGAGACAGAGCAGGAAAAGACACTTGGGGGCCAATTGGATGCGACTGAGTCTCTTTTCAATGAGAAGGATCAGAAAAAATTAGCAGATGAAAAACGCAAGCAAGAGAAACAATTGACCGATTCTGACGGCCAGTTGTTTTCTGCTATAAAGGGAAAGAAAAAAACGGGACCTGAAGCGGACCTGTTCCAGCCTGAAAATCAAAAATTATCTAAATTCGAGTCCAATGTGGAGGACAATTCGGCTAGCCTGTCGGATTTTATTCCAGCCTTGCAAATGCTGGCTTGGAGTGCCCTTCTCTTTGGGATTGCTGGCTATATTTCCTATCGAATCTATAGAAAAGAGGCCTAAATGGACCAACATATCAATGTCACCTTCCGTATGAATGGTGCAAGCCATGACCTCCGGATCCCGACGCGGATGGAGGTGCGACGCTTGATTCGGGAATTGGATCAGATCTTTGGGTCTGCCATGGAGCCTAGAAGCAAGTATCAGTTGCGCGTGGTAAATAAAGGCATCTTGCTGGATGAAGGCAAGGTGGTACAAGAGTATCCGATCACGAGTGGTGATCTGATCGAAATTGAGGAGTGGTAAGGTGAAAGAAGAACAATTTACACTGGAAGAACAAGTCTTCCGTTTTGAAAAAGAAGAAACGAGCTGGCGACTGGACCTCAAGCGTTCAGAAGTGGATAGCCAGGATTTACGCAATTTATGGATTTTGGATCTCCATCATCCCCTGTTTTTAGAGCAAAGCATGACGGCCGATCAAGACCAGATTCATCTGACCTATCAGACAGATGCGCTAGGCTTGACTGCAGAAGAAATCAAAGAATTACCCGTATCAGACCGTCTGCGTCTAGCCATCAATGTCTTGAATTTGGCGCCAGCATTGGAGCTTCCAGTGACCTTTATGTTGCATCCTGTCAATTTGTTTGTGACCAAGGATGCACAAGTCAAGATTGCTTACCGCGGGGTTCCGGGAATGATGGTGCCACGCAAGTGGGATCAGGTTGAATTCTTGCGCCAGGCTAAGTGCTATGCCGTTACTCTTTTTGGTGACTGGGACTTCATGGAGCTCTATCAAGGGACGCTTGAATTAGAAAATCTGCCAGATTTCTTGGTAGAAATCCGTGATGCCGCTAGCTTAGAAGAGATGAAAGCTCTCTTAGAGAAAGCCTACCAAGAACGCAAGGAGGAGGAAGAAAAGACCTTGACCTTGGTTTCAAGCCGTCAACACCGAATCTTTAAGTTGGCAACCGTATGGCTTTCCGCTGTAGTGGCCCTCTTACTTTTGCCTTTGATCTATTTGGTCTTTTTCCAAGCACCTTTCAAAGAAAAGTTGCTTCAAGCGGATACAGCCTATCTCAAGGTAGACTATACGGGTGTGATCGATGAGTTGGAGGGAGTAGCACCAAGCAGTCTTCCAACGACACAGAAATATGAGTTGGCGACCTCTTATTTGCAGGGTTTGAATTTCTCAGAGGACCAAAAGAAGGTCATCCTCAACAACGTCACGCTCAAGTCAGACAGTCTCTATCTTCACTACTGGATCTATATCGGCCGTCATGACTTTACCCAAGCCTTGGATACAGCCAAGCGGATCGACGATTCAGACTTGATCATCTATGCCCTTCGTAAAGAAATCAAGGCGACACGTGATAGCGAAAAACTCTCTGGTGAACAGCGCGAGAAGAAACTCTCTGAGCTAGAGGGCGAATACAAGAAATACTGGGATGCCCGCTCTAAACTCTTGGAAGCAGAGACAGATGAAACCAAAGCTTCCACTAGCAGCTCAACAACGGCTTCGTCTACAGAAGGTTCCTCAACAGAAAGCTCGTCTTCTACAACTGCAAGCTCGACTGAGTCTAGCGACCACAAGGAGTAGTCTATGAAAAAACGTATCATACTCTATAAAAAAGGTTTTCGCTATGAGCTAGCGCTAGAAGAGGGAAAAACAGCGACTGTATCGAATCAAGAAACAGCTCAGTTGACCCTGGCTTCGCAAGAAAATCCCCTTCATTTCCAATGGAGTCAAGGAGAAATCTTCTACCAGTATGGTGAAGACAAGGGTGTGCTTGAAAATAGCAAGATCCTTGGGGATGTGGTCTGCTACTTGGCGACAGGAGAAGTCCATACCTATGAACTGCTAGACAAGGAAGAGATCCTTGTAGCAGATGAAAAGGGTGCGGATGTGCGCTTGCACTATCCAGTACGCTTTCTCCTTGTGAAAAAAGAGCAGACTTGGACTTGCCAGCTCTTATCCGGAAAACTCTACCATAACCACAAACTCGTCAGTGAAGCGACTTTTCCACTGGACTTTGGGGATGAGCTGGCCATTGGAGATGTGACCTTTAAGCTCTATCCAGAAGAATTTGGCGTGGAAGGGGCTGTAGAAGTAAGTCCTTATCTAGTGCCGCGTTTGCATTCGCGTTACGACTTTTACAAGGACTATCCAGAGTACCACCGGTCTCCGCGGATCATCTACCGGAGTTCGGAAGACAAGATCTTGATCAATCCTCCGGGAGCGGAGCCTCAAAAGCCATCAGATGAACTCTTGAAGTTGATCATGCCACCCCTCATCATGGTTGGGGTGACCCTCTTGATCACCATTTTCCAACCGCGGGGGCTCTATATCATCGCGACGGTATCCATGTCTGTGGTCAGTGTGATCTTTTCGGTCCAAGGCTTCTTCAAGAATCGTAAGAAATACAAAGAAGACAAGAAAGAGCGCGTGGAGCTCTACCATCTCTATCTCAAGGACAAGGCCAAGGACTTGGAACAGCTATCTCGGAAGCAGCGAGAAGGCATGTTTTACCATTTCCCAGCGATCGAAGACTTGACTAAGATGGTCAAACGCTATGACTCGCGGATCTACGAAAAACACCGCTTCATTTTGACTTTTTGGCCTATCGTTTGGGATTGGGCAAGGTTCCAACCAGCTATGAGCTTAAATATGGTCAGGAAGAACGCAGTGGGAAGAAAGATGCCTTGGAAGAAGAAGGCTACGCTCTTTTCCAAGCTCACCAAAAGATCGACAATCTTCCGATTGTAGCTAGCCTTAATCGGGGACCTGTAGGGTATGTCGGTCCTCGCCCTATCGTGCTAGAACAGTTGCAGCTCCTCGTTGCTCAATTGGCTGTTTTTCACTCTTACCATGATCTGACCATTATTCCGATCATTCCAGAAGAGGAAAAAGAAAGCTGGGATTGGATGCGCTGGTTGCCCCATGCAACTCTGCAAGACATGAATGTCCGTAGCTTTGTCTACAATCAGCGGACACGCGATCAGGTCTTGAACAGTCTCAACCAAATCCTCAAGCTCCGCAAGGCGCAAAAAGAGGAAGAAAAAGCCAATGACACCAAGATCTTCCACCCTCATTATGTGGTCCTCATCACCGATGAGACCTTGATTTTGGACCATGTCATCATGGAGTTCTTCCGTGAGGATCCGACAGAGCTCGGCTGCTCCATCATCTATGTGGCAGACGTGCTCTCATCTCTTTCTGAAAATATCCAAACCGTTATCTCTATCAAGGACCGCAACCAAGGGCAATTGCTCTTGCAAGAAGGGGTCCTTCGGGAGCTTGACTTCCAATTGGATCACTTCCCTGAAGGTTATGACAAGGAAGCCATCTCGCGTGGCCTTGCTCCACTGAAGCATATCCAACAACTCAAGAGCTCCATTCCGGACTCGGTGACCTTCCTTGAAATGTACCAGGCAGAGACCTTCAATGACCTCAAGGTCTTGAGTCGTTGGGAGAGCCATGCCCCTTACCAAAGTTTGGCTGTTCCGATCGGTCTGCGCGGGAAGGACGATTTGGTCTACCTCAATCTCCATGAAAAAGCTCACGGCCCCCACGGTTTGATCGCAGGGACAACAGGTTCTGGTAAGTCTGAAACCATTCAGTCTTATATCCTGAGCCTTGCTGTCAACTTCCACCCACACGATGTGGCTTTCCTCCTCATCGACTACAAGGGTGGGGGAATGGCCAACCTCTTCAAGGATCTGCCTCATTTGCTTGGAACTATCACCAACTTGGATGGTGCCCAGTCTATGCGGGCCCTAGCCTCTATCAATGCGGAGATCCATCGTCGGGAGCGCCTCTTTGGCCAATATGGGGTCAACCATATCAACCAATACCAAAAGAAATTTAAACTCGGTGAAGCGACCGAACCGCTTCCTCACCTCTTCTTGATCAGTGACGAGTTCGCCGAACTCAAGGTCAACCAACCAGACTTCATCAAAGAATTGGTCTCTATCGCGCGTGTCGGGCGTTCCCTCGGGGTACACTTGATCCTTGCGACGCAAAAACCTTCTGGGGTCGTGGATGACCAGATCTGGTCCAACTCCCGCTTCAAGCTAGCCCTCAAGGTGGCAGACCGTGGAGACTCCATGGAGATGCTACGGACGGCAGATGCGGCTGAGATCACCCAGACCGGTCGTGCCTACCTCCAAGTCGGCAATAACGAAGTATATGAACTCTTCCAAACCGCTTGGTCAGGAGCAGACTACCAGCCTGAGAAGGATCAGCTAGGGATCGAAGACCATACCATCTACTTGATCAATGAACTGGGCCAGTACGAAGTCCTCAACCAAGACCTCTCTGGTCTGGATATGGCAGAAGAAATCAAGGAAGTGCCGACAGAACTTGATGTCATCGTGCAAGAAATCAACCACCTGCACCAACAAGAAGGCATCGCAGCTGTGGCCCAACCATGGTTGCCTCCCCTCAAAGAGCGGATCACGCTGGATGAGTTGGAAAAGGTCGTGCCGATCGAGGCTTGGCAAAAACGGACAGCTCCAAGCGTCCTGATCGGGGTTGCCGATATCCCGCAAGCGCAAAAGCAAGAAGCTGTTGCTATCGATCTGTCAAAAGATGGGAATATTCTCCTTTACGGAAGTCCAGGTACAGGAAAGACCACTTTCCTACAGACAGCCGCCATGGATCTGGCTCGCAAGCAGAGTCCAGAAAATCTGACCATGTACCTGCTGGATTTCGGAACCAATGGTTTAGCACCATTGAGCCAATTGCCACATGTGGCAGATAGTCTCCTGCTCGATCAGACGGAAAAAATCCAGAAATTCATCCGGATCATCAACCGCGAGTTGGATCGTCGCAAGAAACTTCTCTCTGAGCATGGTGTCGGCACCATCGCCCTCTACCGTGAAGTGACCGGTAAGCAAGAGCCAACCATGGTTATCCTCATGGACAGCTATGAGTCTATGAAGGACGAGCCTTATGAAACAGACCTCTTCAAGCTCTTCATGCGGATCTCCCGTGAAGGTCTCAGCATTGGTGTGCACTTGATCATCACAGCTAGCCGTCAGAACAACCTACGGGCTCAGCTCTATTCAAACTTCAAGCACCAGCTGACCTTGCCACAAAATGATATCTCTGAAGTCCGTGGTATCGTGGGAGCAACCCCACTAGCGTCTACGATGGAAGACATCAAGGGACGGGCGCTCATGAAGCGTGACGAAGTCGATGTCGTCCAGTTCGCCCTACCAGTCGCAGGAGACAATGATATCCAAATCATCAACAATCTCCGTGATCAAGTCCAAAGCCTCAAAGAGATGTGGACAGGCCACACCCCAGCAGGTATCCCAATGGTGCCAGATGAGTTGACAGAAGCAGCCTTCTATGGACGTGAGGATGTAGCAGCCTTGCTGGATGAAGGAAAAGTACCACTCGGACTGGATCTTGAAACAGTTGAGCCGGTGACATGGGATCTCAAGAAAGGCAACCTTCTCTATCTGACAGACAAGGAAGAACAGATGACACAATTCGTCAAACAAATTGCTCGTAGCAAGCAGAAGGTGATTGTGTTGGCGCCAGCCTACAATGAATTGCCAGAGATGGAAGGTGTGACAATTCTCTCTACGAAGGAAGACTATGTAGCTGGAATTAAGAAAATGGAAGAAAATATCCAATTGAGATTGGAACAGCAAAAATCGCAACATGAAGCAACGATTGTACTATACAATCAACTAGAACTTATGAATGATCTAAGTATGGATCTTCAATCTAGTCTGAACTATGTCCTTGAAAAAGGGACGCGTGCAGGCTATGCTACAGTAGCCATGAGTGGTAGTCAGTTGAATCGAAAAATTGACGAGGTTTCAAAATCTATCAAACTCTATAAACAAGCGATCGTGGCCATGCGGATTACAGACCAAAGTGTCCTAAATGTTATCAATCGACCAGTCCGTGAAGAACCACTTGATAGCCAGGTGAACTACTATGTAGAAGATGGATTTGTAAGAAAAGTGAAAATATTAATGAAATAGAAGGGGATGAATTATGGCTAATCAAGCGACATTAAATGCCTTAACAAGAGCATCTATTGAAGCAAGTATTGAAGTTACTAGATTATCAGGGGAAGTTTCAAAGTTGAGGGCTATTCATACAAAATTGAACAAACAGTCAACAACTATAAAGTATGAGGTGACACTTTCTGAAATATTGCAGGTGATAAGTATGATGATGAAGAACACCAAGAAAAAGCAGACTTGACTTCTTTAGAGAAAATATTATCAGCAAAAAAAGAGGAAATTCTAGGATTACTGAGTGCCAAAATTAAACAGGTAGAAGCAGATTTAGCAACAGCTAATACGAAGGCGGCGAATGCTCAGAGTGCTTTGATAGCAGCTATGAACTCATAAAGGAAGTGAATGTATGACAGTAAAAGTAAAGAATATTTCTGGTTTAGAGAATTATGCAACTAGCATCCAGGGGTTCGCTGGTAAATTCGAACTAGCTGCTAACGATACAGTTCGTGAATTCAATACGAGTCTAGAAGGTGAAAAATCAGAGGCTATTAATGCATTCTTTAGTGTATTAAATAATATCCAAACGACCATATTTTCTACAGCTCCTGAGGCTATTCGAACTTACGGGCGTCATATATCCACTTTCACAGATGCGATTAAGGGGTTGGGGTTCTCAAGTTTAGCATACACAGATGATGATGCAATGACTACTCTATTAAATTCTCTTACTACACCTCAACGTAATGAGATTACAATTGTTAAGGATAATTTAGTTACTGTGCTGGATGAAGCTGTTGAAGCTATGGGAGAAGGAGATTCTAGTTTAGGAAGCTTTGATCTTGTAGCAGACATGTATATAACAACTGAGGTTCTTGCCCGATCAGGGACTCATACTGGAATTATACTGGCAGATTCAGCACTATCAGATAACGTTAACGTTTCGGCCGATTTGTTTACATCTTTGACAGCGCAAACTCAGAATGCAAAGCAGTGTCGAAAGTATGTATTCCAAATCTATTAGAGGCTATCAAGACTGGTAATCTCAATAAAGATAAAATGGTTTATCTTTATAGAGTAAGTACGGATACTGATGTTAGGATCCTAAATGCACAATTTAAGGGAGATACAGCAGAAATTGCAACTATAATGGCGGAGGACCCGGCTAAAGTTTCTGATGGAGCGTATAAAAACGTTGCAGAAGATATGACTTCTTGGATGGATAGAAGCGAATCAGGGGTTAACAAAATGCAGTCATTTTTAGATGTGCTTGAAACCGTTGATCAAACCAAAGTAAAAGACATTGCAACAAATCTTGGCAATGTACAGACAGTTTTGAAGAAACTTCATGCTGCGGAAATGCAAAAATTTGAAAAATCTCCTGATTATAATGAAGTACAATGGAGCCAATATAAAAAAGAATTACAACAAATGAATGACGTATCAGGTTTATTGGCTTCAATACGAGTGTTAAAAATTGGGACAGAGCATAAGAGAGACAACATAATAGAGAGTACTCCTTCTCACAAAGTACGGGATAGCTATGTTCGTCGGGGACTATCCATTAAATTGAACGACTCTGCTAATTCAGAGTGGGAGCTATCTGTTTCAACAACCAGCAGGTCAATTATTAACAATGAAGCTGCTCCTATTCTGAAATATGAAGATGTTGAGGGAGATACAGTAACGAATCATAATATCTATACTTCTCATTTTGAGAGTGGACTTGTTGGTTCACTAGGTGGTCAGTTTGAAGTAGAACTAGATCAAATTGCTAAGGAACAACGGAAAGCAGAAGAAGAATTCTATCATTCTGTAGCAAAAAATGGAATGAAAACTGTTATAGAATTCGTAGGAGGCCCAATAGCATCTGGACTGTATAGTATACTAGCTGATTCAACAAAATCTGATATTGGGGGTGGTGTAGAAAATACACAGCAAGTTTTAGAAGAGATGACATCGGGACGTATAAAAACAATTGTTAAAAATGCAGGGAATGTAGTTTCTCCTTTTTCGGACAGTCTACAAGAGTTTATAGAAATGGATGAGAAAGTTGAAGGCTTTAAATCGAGAAGAGATAAATTAGAAAAGACTATATATGATGCTTTAGTTGGTCAGGGGGGATGGATTCTATATGATGGTAATAAAGAGGATCCAATTGATTCAAAACCAAATTCACACAGTTCAAAAATTTACACAGATTATGGAGCTTATAAACGAATAGAAGAACTGAATCAAAAAGGAATAATGGGATTTATAGAAGACCAACAATTAAAACATCCAAGTTCAGTATCGGTTGAAAAGTCTAAAGAGAGGATTAATGAATTATTTAAGAATGATCCTCGTATGAGAGATTTTCTTTTAGGAGAACATTCTAATGCTAAAATTTTAAATGAAGCTTATTCGGGACAAGGTGTCGAAAGTACTATGCTTGGGGGTGTTGGTCCATTAATTATGAATCAACCATTAACTGTACAGGATATGACTACAAAACAAATTTTTCAAATGCAAACTGCATTAAGAAAAATTATAGGTACAGATTCTGTGACAAATTTTGATGATTATTTTCGTGAAAAGTATGGTTCTTAGGAGGGAAAATGAAAAAGAAATCGATTATTAGTTGTTTGTTAGTTCTAGCAATTGCAGTAGCTGTTTTTGGACTTTTTACCTATCAACATCACCAAAAACAAGAAAAAGTCAAACAAGAACGTGAGAAATATGAAAAATATGACTACTACACCGGTATATGGGAAATCGATTCTTATAAATTTTTGGAGGATGGTGAGGGTGTTGCAGTTCATTGGAAGTCACTGACTCCTGAAGAAGATAAGATATTTGCTAAGTACCATCCAGATGAAGAAGAAAATTTATTAGGAGCTCATGGAGCATCTAATAAACATTATATTGTTCGTACCTATTTCCATAATTCAACCTATAGATGGACACAGAAGTTACCTAAAGAGGACCCAGATGTATATTTTGCTCTATCTATTTATCGAATTAGAAATCAAAAGTTAGAAGGAAGTCAGGTAGATCTCTATAAGTTGGTGGAAGACTATAATTCGAATTATGTTCCAGAAAAAACAGGAGGCATTGAAGAAATTAATGGTAAAGATTATTTACCGATAAAAGTATATAAATTAGATTCGAGGAATTCAGGGACTAGACAACTTTGGCTAAATCTCGAAACGAAGAAAATTGAGTGGGAGGATTCAAAAGAACAAAGAGAACCTGAAACACCTTCTGTTGATTTAGGCCAATTAAAAATTACTCTAAAAAAAACTACGGAAGTATTAAGAACCACTAACATATACGATGACTTATATCAGAATCAACTAACATTCTTCCCTAATAATTTAAAGGGAAGTGTTCTAGAAAAATATGATCCAAAAGCTTACCAATTACTCCGTAAAAAGAATTCACAATTATATATTCTGCTTGATGCTAAATTGAATTATGATAGAGTCTATGGTAATGTTCAACAGTTTATTGATTTATATCAACTCTTTGTTCCAGCTAATACAAATCTTTATGAAGGTATTACAATTCCGGCAGAATTGAGTAAAGATGGACAGGTCCATCAAGTAAACACCAAAGAAGAATTTGAAGCTTATTATGATGTAGAGAAAGATCTAGCCTTAAATAAAGAGCGCCGGGTATTGGTAGAACAGGATAAGAAAGGGGTATAAAATGGATAAGAGCCTAAAGAATATTAATCCTGATAATTTAAATAGGGTAAATGGTGCTTTTCGTGATCTGAGTTCTGAGTTAGAAAATAACGCTTCTGATTTCATTGAGTCTAGCGCCACAGAACTGATTCAAAATGCAACAGATAGTTTAAAAAAATTATCTTCTGAAATGAAGGAGACAATTGAATCTTTGGATGAATTCTTGTGTAATGTTGGTGAATCTTTCAGAGTAGCAGATGACTCTATGGCCAATTCAATCGATCAGACAATGTATACGAAAGCACCTGAGACTGGATTGCAACGCCAAGAACGGTATATCCAAGGAGGAAAAACGATATCAGATCAGCATTTTCGTCGAAAAATGGTGGAGAATACCAATTCACAATTCAACGATTTCCCTGCGTAGCGCATTCTGTTAACGAAAGTAGCTAAACCAACTCTTAAAAAGAGAGAACTGCGGTTCTCTCTTTTTTTCATTCCCTTAACTCTCTCCAACTAGTAATTAATTTGATCTTCAAACTAATTTCCGGTATGATAGTAGAAAATGTTTTTTGAGCCTAACTCAATCATAAAAGAAGGGAAATGAGACATGAAAAAGATGATGGTATTACTGGCGAGTGTGCTTGTTTTAACGGCCTGCAGTCAGCCGAAAAAAGAGGCCAAGGAGGCAACTGTAAACAAAACGGAACAAAGCACAAGGGCCTCCTCGTCTGCTAAAGAGGAAAAGGACTTGAAATTTGTTGTGGCACCTCAATTTGAAGGAAAGACATCGGATTTGATGGAACTGGGGAAAAAGTTAGTTAAAGAACATCCGGAGGTTGGCGATCAGGGGGATATCACTGTGTATTATACAGGGAACACCTATACTGTAGAGCAACAGGAATATGCAGTATTTATGTTGGTCAACAAAACGACAACGAATATTGACCATGATGCAACCTTTAAAATTAGCTGGAGTTATGATGGGAAATCTGTTTACCAAGATCAAGTAGTCCAGTATAGTCTATCGAACAACCCTAAGTTACCGACCCAATCAGCGACTCTCTTATTGCTTCCTTTGACGAGCGAACAAAGCTCGATCGTAGAGAAGATATCGGATGAAACGAAGATGAGTCTGAGTATCACAGACATTATGATGAAGTAGGTTTGGGGATGCCTGATATCAGAATACTTCTAGTCATTGCTGTGGCTGTTATTGGATTTCCTTTGTTTGTCGTACTCTTTTTTGGACATTTCTATAGAAGAGAAGTTAGGATTAAGACCCTCTCGTCAAAGAGCGTTGAGGGAGTGGTAGTTGGCTATAAGAGGGCACAAATTGTAGAATACATAGTGGATGGTCAGACCTATCGAAATAGCCTGAAATATTATTGGGTGGTGCGAGCAACACTTCCTTGGAAAACGAATCAAGCGGCTAGCGACATCGATTTGATGGCACAAAGGATAACCATCTACACCAATTCTACAGTCTCAAAGGGCAATCTTTCAAGATGCTTTTCCACTGGGATCGACCATGACGGTCTGGTATAATCCAGCTTGTCCAAAAGAATCATACGTTGAACGCTATAGTGGGCTAGACAGGCTTTTTAAACGGCAGATGTGGATTGGAATTTGGATGTTAATTTTATTTCCTATTTTGGCAGTTGTGGCCATTACCATGGGGATGAAGTATAAATGACGGATCAGCCCTAACTGAATAAATAAAAGATGAAAAGAAATCACCGTCCTATCGGTGATTTTTTTGTCTTCACTTCTCCCTCGAATTAATCCTTAAATTGTGATAAAATAAGGGTTACGAATGTTTTTAACTGGTCTGTTTTTGCATAGAGTCGGGCCAGTCAAAAGCGAGCAAAAGAATCAAGATCAAGGGAGAAACAATGTCCAACACCTTTGAAATTTTAATGGATCAGCTGGATATGCCGCTGGAGATGCGATCTTCCAGTGCCTTTTTGCATGCGGAGATTCAAGAAGTCGTGGTGCACAAGGTTAGTCGGGTTTGGGAGTTCCGCTTTGCTTTTGCGGAAGTCTTGCCGATTGCTTTGTTTAAGGAATTGCGCCAGCGCTTGAAGGATGAATTTTCAAAGACAGGAAACCAGGCCACCTTTACCATCCAAGTGGCCAATCAGGATTTTTCTGCGGATTTATTGCAGGCTTACTATCGTGAGGTCTTTGAGGAAGGCCCTTGTGCCAGTCAAGGCTTTAAGGGGCTTTATCAAGATTTGCAGGTGCGCGCGGAAGGGCAGGAATTGATCATCTCTGGGCCTTCTTCGGTTGATACAGAGCATTTTCGTAAGAACCATTTGCCCAACCTTGCCAAGCAGTTGGAAGCCTTTGGTTTTCCGCATTTCACCTGTCGGGTGGAGTCTGATGAGGAGTTGACAGAGCAGGAAGTGGCGCGCTTTGAGCAGGAAAATGAAAAGATCTTCCAAGCAGCCAATGAAGAGACCTTGCGGGCTATGGAATCCTTGGCCCAGATGGCTCCGCCACCAGCGGTTGAAGAAAAGCCAGCCTTTGATTTCAAGGCTAAGAAGGCTGCGGCTAAACCTAAGCTAGACAAGGCTGAGATCACTCCGATGATCGAGATCACAACAGAAGAGAATCGGATTGTCTTTGAAGGTGTGGTCTTTGACGTGGAGCACAAGGTGACACGAACCGGTCGGGTCTTGATCAGCTTTAAGATGACCGACTATACCTCGAGTTTTTCCCTTCAGAAATGGGTCAAAAATGAGGAAGAAGCTCAGAAGTTTGACATGATCAAGAAGAACAGCTGGCTCCGGGTGCGGGGAAATATCGAAATGAACAATTTCACGCGCGACTTGACCATGAATGTCCAAGACATCCAAGAAGTCGTGCATTATGCCCGCAAGGACCTGATGCCAGAGGGTGAGCGCCGGGTGGAATTCCACGCGCATACCAATATGTCGACTATGGATGCCCTGCCGGAAGTCGAAGAGCTGATCGCCAAGGCAGCCGAGTGGGGGCATAAGGCGGTGGCGATCACTGACCATGGCAATGTGCAGAGTTTCCCACATGGCTTTAAAGCAGCCAAGAAAGCTGGGATCCAGCTAATCTATGGGATGGAAGCCAATATCGTAGAGGACAAGGTGCCCATCACCTATAACGAGGTGGACCTGGACCTCAATGAAGCGACTTATGTGGTCTTTGACGTGGAAACGACGGGACTTTCAGCCATCTACAATGACTTGATCCAGGTCGCTGCTTCTAAGATGTACAAGGGCAATGTCATTGAGGAGTTTGACGAGTTTATCGACCCCGGCCATCCTCTGTCCGCCTTTACGACCCAATTGACAGGGATCACCAATGAGCATGTCCGGGGTGCCAAGCCCTTGGTACAGGTCTTGAAGGAGTTTCAGGCCTTCTGTGAGGGAACGGTTCTCGTTGCCCACAATGCTACCTTTGACGTGGGCTTTATGAATGCTAACTATGAGCGCCATGGTCTTCCCAAGATCACCCAGCCGGTCATCGATACCCTGGAATTTGCCCGCAACCTCTATCCAGATTTTAAACGGCATGGCTTGGGTCCATTGACCAAGCGCTTTGGGGTAGGCTTGGAGCACCACCACATGGCCAACTACGATGCGGAAGCGACGGGGCGCCTGCTCTTTATCTTCATCAAAGATGTCGCTGAAAAGCATGGGGTGACCAATCTCAAGGACTTGAATATCGATTTGATCGATGAGAATTCTTATAAGAAGGCGCGGGTCAAGCATGCGACTCTCTATGTCAAGAACCAGACTGGCCTTAAGAATATGTTTAAACTGGTCTCGCTTTCTGGAACCAAGTATTTCGAAGGAGTCCCACGGATTCCAAAGACTGTGCTGGATGCCCACCGCGAGGGCTTGATCCTCGGATCGGCCTGCTCAGAAGGGGAAGTTTTTGATGCCGTCATGTCGCAAGGGGTGGATGCGGCAGTCGAAGTGGCCAAGTACTATGACTTTATCGAGGTTATGCCGCCAGCTATCTATGCACCCCTCATTGCCAAGGAGCAGGTCAAGGATATGGAGGAGCTCCAGACCATTATCAAGAGCTTGATCGAAGTGGGGGATCGTCTCGGCAAGCCTGTTCTTGCGACAGGAAATGTCCACTATCTGGAGCCGGAAGATGAGATCTATCGGGAGATCATTGTCCGTAGTCTCGGTCAAGGGGCTATGATTAACCGGACCATCGGGCACGGAGAAGATGCCCAGCCAGCGCCACTGCCAAAAGCGCATTTCAGAACTACCAATGAAATGTTGGATGAATTTGCCTTTTTGGGAGAAGACTTGGCGCGCAAGATTGTTATTGAAAACACCAATGCGCTCGCAGAGACCTTGAGCCGGTCGAAGTGGTCAAGGGTGACCTCTATACGCCATTTATCGACAAAGCCGAAGAAACAGTTGCGGAATTGACCTATAAGCGAGCCTTTGAGATCTATGGTAATCCGCTCCCTGATATTGTCGATCTGCGAATTGAAAAAGAATTAACCTCCATCTTGGGGAATGGCTTTGCCGTTATTTATCTGGCTTCACAGATGCTGGTGCACCGTTCCAATGAGCGGGGCTATCTGGTTGGATCGCGTGGATCCGTTGGATCTAGCTTTGTCGCGACCATGATTGGGATCACCGAGGTTAATCCGCTCTCGCCTCACTATGTTTGTAGCCAGTGCCAGTACAGTGAATTCATCACCGACGGTTCTTATGGATCTGGTTTTGATATGCCGGACAAGGATTGTCCAAACTGTGGCCACAAGCTCAGCAAAAATGGACAGGATATTCCTTTTGAAACCTTCCTTGGTTTCGATGGAGACAAGGTACCCGATATCGATTTGAACTTCTCAGGGGAAGACCAGCCAAGTGCCCACTTGGATGTTCGGGATATCTTTGGGGAAGAATATGCCTTCCGGGCAGGAACGGTAGGTACGGTCGCAGCTAAGACTGCCTACGGCTTTGTCAAGGGCTATGAGCGTGATTTTGGCAAGTACTACCGAGATGCCGAGGTCGAGCGCTTGGCTCTTGGTGCAGCTGGGGTCAAACGGACGACCGGTCAGCACCCGGGAGGAATCGTTGTTATTCCAAACTATATGGATGTCTATGACTTTACTCCGGTCCAGTATCCGGCAGATGATGTGACAGCTGAATGGCAGACCACTCACTTTAACTTCCACGATATCGATGAGAACGTCCTCAAGCTCGATGTCCTGGGACATGATGATCCGACCATGATTCGGAAACTTCAGGACTTGTCAGGTATTGATCCAAATGATATCCCTATGGATGATCCAGGGGGTCATGGCCCTCTTTTCTGGGACGGAAGTGCTAGGGGTGACAGCCGAGCAGATCGGAACGCCAACAGGGATGTTGGGGATTCCAGAGTTTGGGACCAACTTTGTTCGGGGCATGGTCGAAGAGACCCATCCGACGACTTTCGCGGAGTTACTTCAGCTCTCTGGTCTGTCTCACGGTACCGACGTGTGGTTGGGAAATGCCCAAGACTTGATCAAGGCGGGCATTGCCGATCTATCGACCGTTATCGGGTGTCGGGACGACATCATGGTTTACCTCATGCACGCGGGTCTCAAGCCTAAGATGGCCTTTACTATCATGGAGCGCGTGCGGAAAGGCATGTGGCTCAAGATCTCAGAAGAAGAGCGCAATGGCTACATCCAAGCCATGAAGGAAAACAATGTTCCTGAATGGTACATCGAGTCCTGTGGAAAAATCAAGTACATGTTCCCGAAAGCCCATGCGGCGGCCTATGTTATGATGGCCCTTCGTGTGGCCTACTTTAAGGTGCATCATCCACTTTATTACTACTGTGCTTACTTCTCGATTCGGGCCAAGGCCTTTGACGTCAAGACCATGGGGGCCGGCCTTGAAGCCGTGAAAGCGCGGATGAAGGAAATCGCTGAGAAACGCAAGAACAACGAAGCTTCCAACGTAGAGATCGATCTCTACACCACCCTTGAGATTGTCAATGAGATGTGGGAGCGGGGCTTCAAGTTTGGTAAGCTAGACCTCTATCGCAGTCAGGCGACAGAATTCTTGATCGATGGGGATACCCTGATTCCACCATTTGTTGCTATGGATGGTCTGGGAGAGAACGTTGCCAAGCAAATCGTGCGGGCGCGTGAAGAAGGAGAATTCCTCTCTAAAACCGAGCTCCGGAAGCGTGGCGGTGTTTCGTCTACTCTGGTTGAAAAGATGGATGAGATGGGCATTCTTGGCAATATGCCAGAGGATAACCAGCTCAGTCTCTTTGATGATTTGTTTTGATGGATTCAACGATCCTCGCTAAGTTTGAGGTTGGCTAATGATAGAAAAGAAAAAAAGAGCAACGCCCTGGAAGTCAGGGAAGATCATTTCCATTCGCCTACGAAACGGCGTCTATGTCTTAGCACAAATGGTGCGAGAGCCCTATCTGGTGTTTTTTAACCATTTTAAGGGGGAAAATAGTTGGAAGGGAGTGACCTTGAAAGAGGAGGATATTCTCTTTTGTAAAGCAGTCACTCGTCAGTTTCTACGCTCTAGTCCTGTAACGATTGTCAAAGATCTTGAGCCTCTCTTAGATTATCGGCTGCCTAAAGAATGGCTTTATAGCCATATGGGAGGGCATCCGATTACGGTTTCGGTGAAGGGACAGGAGCGCCAAGTAGCTGGTTTTGGCCAACGGCTTTCCTTGGTTCAGGCGGACAAGGAAAGTGGTCAACCAGATGATAATCCTCTGCTGGGACTCTTCCAAGCCTATATTCTACCAGATATCCAAGAGCAAGATTGGGAGCGAGTAGGGCAGGCTGAGCTCATGTCTCTCGAAGTTTTTCCAACGCTCAATGAACGTCTCTATCTCTGCTTTCTTTTTGGGAAAAATGTGAATCCAGAGCTAGATATCTCTTTGGGAAAGCCATTGCCCGATGAGTATGAAACCTATCTCGATATTCTTACCAACAGCCCAGAAGCACGACGTCTCTATCTGGGTGAGGAGGATGACTAAGAAAGGAATAGAACATGAAGTTAGAAATTTTTGCAGAAGACAAACCAGCTGAAAAAGTCTTTGAGTACAAGCTAGAAGTGGCAGACAATGTGCTGCTCCTTTCCACCGCCATGATCTCAGGAGCGATTGCTCTAGCCGGCTTATTTCAGCCTTGAAAGATTAACTGATAGCCTCTATTTTCCTGTTGAAAATAGAGGTTTTTCAGTCCTTTCAGATCTGATAAGTGTTTTCTTTGGCACTAGATTGTGTTACAATTTTTAGTGACAAGTGTTTATAACAAGGAAACAGAAAAGATGAAACAGAGGAAATGCGCGTGGCAAGATATTTAGTAGGGCCTTACAACAATAGTTGGAACTTTATGGATGCGATTGAAAAAGCGCAGGATGGGGATACCATCGAGTTTGAAAATGGGTATGTCTTTCAATGGCCGACAAATAAAGTGATCGAGATCGACAAGAACCTTCATTTTGTGGGGCATGTGGTCCCAAATCCAAATGGCAATGGGCGCATGTTTAACAACATCATTGAGGCTTCCTTCCGATTTGTAGAGGGAGCTCAGGTGACATTTGAAGATCTGTGGTTTAAAGTTGGTGGGAATTATACTGCCTTGCTCTTATGGAATAGCTCATATATCACCTGTAAACAGGTCTATTTTGAAGCAACCACTCCGACAAATAGTGAATTTTTTATCTATATGGATACGCATTCGAAGTTGACACTGGAAGGAGTCGGGATGAAGGTTCCGGAAAAACACCAAAGTGCCATCGGTATGTCCGCTTCGGAATTGACTATTCGCAATTCAACGATTTTTTCTAAGATTGATCTGTCAGAAGGATCTAAATTGACCTTAGAAAATGTCCATATTGAAAAATTTGGGAATAATACGATCCATGCCAAGGACTCAGAAGTGATCGCAAAAAATTCAACGATTACAGGCGGGGATCTGGAAAAGGACTTTCCACCAGTTTGGTTGAGGAATGTCATCTGGGAGTCCGAAAACTGTAAAATTGAGCTGCCTACTGGAACTGGAGTCTGTCTTGACAATAATGTTCAATTCAATTCGGATTCGGATCGTATTACCTCCATCAATTCATTCAATAGTATGATTCGAGCTCACCAGGCTACATTTACAGAATTTATGCGTCTATGAAGAATCCTTTGCTTCCCTGACTGGGGAAACGACCTTCTTGAATGAGAATGCCCAAACCATTTCATTTGGAGTTTTTGATGATGGTGTGCTGATGGCTGAGCATATGATTTGTCATAAGATTGCGGATCCTAATATACGGCTTCAAGGTGGAGCCTTTGCGAAGGTGGGCACCGTGACCTATAGGCAGGGCGATGCGCGTGATCTGACCAAGGAAATCGAGGATGACTGTGACTATCTTGTTGGCAGAGAAGTGGCGAAGGGCAATGCGCAAGTTGTTCCTACGGGACAAGCGACGGATGCAACGGTGGCTCCAACCACCGCAAGAGACTCTGGACCAGAGAAGAAACAAGATGCTCTTCAAGAACTCAATAGTCTGATTGGTCTTGAAAAAGTCAAACATGAGATCAAGAAAATGATCAACATGGTGGAATTTAATAAGAAACGAATCGCCAGTGGCAAGGCACCTGAAAAGCAAACACTCCACGCGGCCTTTATGGGAAACCCTGGTACAGGGAAAACCACTGTGGCCCGTCTGTTGGGACAAGTGCTCTTTGATGCAGGTGTCCTCTCAGGGGAAGAATTCCGTTTCGTGGAAGCAACGGAGTCCGATCTGATCTCTTCGAATATTGGAGGAACAGCTGAACAGACCCAAGCCCTGCTTGAAAAAGCGCGAGGAGGCATCCTCTTTATTGATGAAGCCTATAGCTTAGATAAAAAGGACAGCGGTGCGGACTTTGGGATCGAGGCGATCAATACCATCCTCAAATTTATGGAGGACAATCGCGATGACATCATGATTATCTTTGCCGGCTATACCAAGGAAATGGAGGAGTTCTTGAAGACCAATCCAGGCCTTCGTTCTCGGGTGCCAAATAATTTCATCTTTGAAGATTTTACAGGAGATGAGATTGTCCAACTGGGCGAAATGATCCTAAGCAAAGGAGACTACAAACTCGAAGACCGGGATTACTATGCGCGGCATGTTAAGCGGGCTTATGATGGCTCGCTAGATAAGAGCAATGGTCGCTGGATTCGTAACCTGGATGAGCAATTGACCAAGACCATGGCGGATCGGGTGGTGGCCCAAGGTTCTGACGATATTGAGACCATCCTCAATAGCGACATCGATGCTGTCCTTAACCAAGGCAAGTATCAAGCTGGAGCCGACAAGGAAGAAGATGGGATGGCTGCCCTCAACCGTTTGGTTGGAATTGCCAAAGTGAAAGAACAAGTCGAACAATTCGTGGCCATGGCTGAGTTCAACCAAAAACGGGCTGAACAAGGTGGCATCGTTGAAGATACGACCTTGCACTCTCTCTTTCTTGGGAATCCTGGTACAGGGAAGACCACTGTAGCCCGCATTTTGGGCAATATCCTCTTCCAAAAAGGGGTTATCAAACAGAAGAAATTCATCGAAGTATCCCGGAGCAATCTGGTTGGAGGCTACCAAGGTCAAACAGCCTTGAAGACGCGCGAAGTCCTAGAAAGTGCACTGGGTGGAGTCCTCTTTATCGATGAGGCCTATACGCTCTATACCGGTTTAAATGACGATTTTGGGAAAGAAGCCTTGGACGAAGTCCTCAAATTTATGGAGGACCACCGCCGCGATATCGTTATTATCTTTGCTGGTTACACGAAAGAGATGCACGACTTCTTGCAGGTCAATTCAGGTCTACAAAGCCGGATCCCAACTACATTTGATTTGAAGACTACAGCCCAGATGAGATCGTGGAGATCGGTTTGTTAGGATTGCGTAAGCAAGGTTACCAGGTCAATGAAGCCCTTTATGGAGAGATTGTGAAAGGGAATTATATGCGTGCCAATGACCATAGTAATGGTCGCTGGGTCCGCAATCTCAATGAAAAACTCTTGCGCCAAGTATCAACTCGGGTAACCCGTGAAGGTAGTACAGACTACAATTCCATTTTGGATCAAGATTTGGAAGACTTGAGAGAGAATAACAGTTCTGAACAACCCCATACCGTGGATGATCAAGGCTATGTTCTTCCTTAAGCTAGAAGGGGCAAGAAAAAGGAGGCTGGGATAAAAGTCCTAGCCTCTCAATTATTTTTGGATTGTCGAGCAAGACGCAGTGGTTGAGTGGGCTCTACTACGCTGATTTCATCAGCTTTTACAGCCCTACTCAACTGTGCGGAGGTGGGACGACGAAATCGAATTCTAACGAATTATCGATTTCTGTCCCACTCTCTTTTTGCATGGACTTATGGTATACTAGGAGGAGATCATTCACTTATGAAGGAGAAAAAAATGGTTTTACCAAATTTTAAAGAAAATCTCGAAAAATACGCTAAATTGTTAGTGGCGAACGGCATCAACGTGCAACCTGGCCATACCTTGGTCTTGAACATCGATGTGGAACAAAGAGAATTGGCCCACTTGATCGTGAAGGAAGCCTATGCTTTGGGGGCGCACGAAGTGATTGTCCAATGGGCAGATGATTTCACTACCCGGGAAAAATTCCTCCATGCACCGATGGATCGTTTGGACAATGTACCAGACTACAAGATAGCGGAGATGAACTACCTCTTAGACCACAAGGCTAGTCGCTTGGGTGTGCGCTCGTCTGATCCAGGTGCCTTAAATGGTGTTGATGCAGAGAAGCTTTCTGCCTCTGCCAAGGCCTTGGGTATAGCCATGAAACCAATGCGCATCGCTACTCAATCTAACAAGGTCAGCTGGACCGTTGCTGCAGCAGCAGGTTTAGAATGGGCGAAAAAGGTCTTCCCAAATGCAGCGAGCGATGAAGAAGCAGTGGATCTCCTATGGGATCAAATCTTCAAGACCTGCCGGGTTTACGAAGAAGATCCAGTCAAGGCTTGGGAAGAGCATGCTGCTATTCTCAAGAGCAAGGCAGATACACTGAATAAGGAACAATTCTTAGCTCTTCATTACACAGCACCTGGAACGGACTTGACACTTGGCTTGCCGAAAAACCACGTCTGGGAATCTGCTGGAGCTATCAATGCCCAAGGCGAAAGCTTCTTGCCAAACATGCCGACAGAAGAGGTCTTCACAGCTCCTGACTTCCGTCGTGCAGAAGGTTATGTCACCTCTACAAAACCGCTTAGCTATAATGGGAACATCATCGAAGGCATCAAAGTGACCTTTGAAAATGGAGAAATCGTAGACATCACAGCAGAAAAAGGCGATCAAGTCATGAAAGATTTGGTCTTCAAAAACAAGGGAGCGCGTGCCTTGGGTGAATGTGCCCTCGTACCAGATCCAAGCCCGATTTCCCAATCAGGCATTACCTTTTTCAACACTCTCTTTGACGAAAATGCCTTTAACCACTTGGCCATCGGGGCAGCCTATGCAACCAGTGTAGAAGGTGGCGCAGAGTTCACAGAAGAAGAACTCGAAGCAGCCGGCCTCAACCGCTCAGATGTCCACGTCGACTTCATGATCGGCTCAAGCCAAATGGATATCGACGGAATCCGAGAAGACGGAACCCGCGTCCCAGTCTTCCGCAACGGAGATTGGGCAATATAGGGAGCAGGACAGAAATCGGTAGACGCAGTCTCGATTTCGTAGTCCTGCCCCCGCACAGTTGATTAGGAAGTACGAGTACCGCAGGTAGGAGTAGTTCCAATCAACCACTGCGCCAAGAGACAGAAATCAGTAACTCGAAGAGTTTGATTTCGTAGTTTTGCCCCTGCACAGTTGATTAGGAAGTACGAGTACCGCAGGTAGGAGTAGTTCCAATCAACCACTGCGCCGAGAGGCAGAAATCGGTAGACGCAGTCTCGTAAAAAAGTAAGGTAGTAGTGAATCATCACTACTACCTTACTTTTTTGTCAGTTACGCTATTCTAAAATCAAAAGGCCTTCTTTGATTTCAAATGGGTTGTTTGGGTTGATGCGGTCATAGAACATGATGCCGTTGGTGTGGTCGATTTCATGTTGAACGACAATGGAGTTGTAGCCTTTGAGTTTGATGCGTTTCTTTTCCCCATCTTTTGTGAAATACTCAACCGTCACGCGGGCATGACGAACCACATAGCCTGGGACGTTGCGGTCTACAGAGAGACAGCCTTCCCCGTCGCCAAGAGCTGCATCTTGAACAGAATGGGCGACAACCTTTGGATTGTACATGACTTCTTGAAGGCTATAGGCTTCTTTTGGTGGGTTGCCATCGGCATCTTCTGGATTGGGAACCAAAACAGCGATGATTCGTTTAGAGATATCCAACTGTGGTGCTGCGAGTCCCACTCCTCCACGGAGGCCAAGTTTTTCAGCCATAACAGGGTCTTGAGAATGGTGCAAGAATTGCATCATTTTTTCACCCAGGATAATTTCCTGGTCAGACAAAGGGAAGGTCACATCTTCTGCAACAGCTCGAAGTGTTGGATTTCCTTCGCGGATAATGTCATCCATATCAATCAAATGGGACGCTCTTGTAACTTTTTCAATTGCTTTCATCGTTTTACTCTCACTTTCTTTCTACCCTCCATGATAACACAAAAGAGCCTAAAATTAAAGTTATCTGTCGATGGTTTCCGCATGTTTGATGGACAAATCACTCATCATTTTGGGATCTAAAATCGTATAGACTCGCCCTTCTCTTTGGACTAAGCCCTCTTCGATCATCTGCTTGATGACGCGGCTAAGGTGGCGGTAGCTGATCCCAAAATGCAGGGCCAGCTGATTCATCTTGGGTTTGAGGGTCCCATTTTCATCGCAATGTTCCAGAAAATGCGTAGCGAGGCGTTCCTTGACCGAATAATGAAAGTTGGCAGGAGCCAAATAGTTGATCTGGTGCAATTTCTCAGCCAAGGTCTTGGCCGTAGAGCGTAAAAAGGTTGGATTAAGCAGGAGGCGCTTCTTAAAGTGCTGGGCTGGGAGCTGGACGACTAGTGAGTCTTGGTCTGCAATGACCGATGTGATACAGACCCGATCGAGCAGGAGCTCAATTTCTCCTAACAGTCCAGGTTTTTCTTGGATTTCAAGGATGGTGTCGCTGCCGTTTTCAAGACTATGGACGATCTTGAGCCGGCCTTTGAGAAAATAAGGAATGACATCTTGGTCAGAACCCTGGCGGCAGATATACTCTCCAGCCTGATAGAGAACGAGATCCAGCTGACTAAGACAGTCACCTGGAAAGATCTGATCCAATTGGTAGTCAGTGATGATCTCCATGAGTTTCGTAGATGGGGAAATTTTTTTCATCTTAATCTCCTAAAATAGGACAAATGTCCTATTTTTCTCTTTCTAAATTGATTATACTAGGATTCTATTGAAAATACTAGTTTGAATCTTTTCTAAAAAAAAACTAGTAAAGTCAAATGTTACCAGTAAAGTGTAGGAAATAAAAAAATGAAAAAAACAATGGAAAGAATCAGTCTCTTGAGCTTGTCGCTCATGCTGATCTCATCTTTTTCAATTACAGCCGGTTTGCCAGCTATGAAGTCCTATTTCAGCCAATTCGGATATTCAGCAGGACAGGTGGAACTCTTGGTTTCCCTGCCGGCCTTTGCGGTTGTGGTCATGCTCTTTTTAAATAGCCTGATCGAGCGGTGGATGAGTGAGCGCCAGATGATTGTCGCAGGGCTCTTGCTCTTTTCAACTAGCGGCCTTGTGCCTTTGGTCGTGCAGGACTATCCTCTCATCTTTCTGAGTCGTTTTCTCTTTGGTTTGGGGACAGGAATGATCAATGCCAAGGCTATTTCGATTATCAGTGAACGCTACTCAGGCAATGACAAGACTCGGATGCTGGGCTATCGGGGGTCTGCTGAAGTGGTGGGTTCTGCCATCTTGACTTTTATGGTGGGACAACTCTTACCCCTAGGCTGGCCAGCGATCTTTGCTGTATATGGAGGTGGTTACTTGATTTTACTCCTCTATATCCTTTTTGTCCCCTATCCTAAGGGGAAAAAACAGGCTAGCTTGAAGGAGAAAAAGAAAGGTTCCGCACGCCTTCGCTCCCCTCAATGGCGTTTTAGTCTGATGCTAGCCGTGATTGCTGGTATCATCATTTGTTTCAATTCCATCATTAGCCTGCGCGTGCCGGATATCATTGTTGACGCTCGTATGGGAACAGCGACAACAGCTGGAACAGTCCTAAGTCTGATGCAATTGACAGGGATTGTAGCGGGAGTGGGCTTTGCTAGTTTGACACATGTTTTCAAAAAGAACTTGCTCATGATCATGTGCTTTGGTTTCGGTCTAGCGTTAGCCTTGATTGGCTTGTCTGGACAGCTGTGGAGCCTAGTTCTAGGAACCCTCTTGGCAGATTTACCTACAGTACAGGAGTAACCAGTATCTTCTATCACTTATCTGAAAAAATTCCGACTAATCTTCTGAATCTTGCGACCTCGCTTGTCTTGATTGGCTGCAATCTTGGATCAGCCGTCTCTTCTTTCTTCATCCAGTTGGTGACGCCACTAGCTCCTTCCAATCATCTGCTCTTTGTCTGGATTGGTGCTTTGATGCTCCTAACAGGAGTCTTCGCCTCACAATTACTAGCACGAACGAAATGATTGAAAAATCATTTCGTTTTTTTAATTCAATCTATTGCGTCCTGTCACTAGCTCGTGTTATTATAGGAGGAGTGTGAAAAAAAGAATAGTTTAAAGGAAAAAATAATGAAAAGAATCATGGAGAAAGTGAGTATTCTTGCGCTTTCATTTATATTGACGACTTCGTTTTCGATTTCGAGTGCGCAGTCGGCCATGTTTGCCTATTACAAGGAAATTCCTCACAGCATGATTGAGCTCTTGGTCTCGCTTCCTTCTGCAGGGATCATGGTTTCACTCATTTTCAATAAATGGATTGGGCGACTATTTTCAGAGCGTCAGATGATTGTGATAGGCCTAGTCGCTTACGCTCTATGTGGCTTTATTCCCTTAATCAGTCCGGCTTATCCGGTTGTCTTTTTGTCTCGGATTATTTTCGGGATGGCGGTTGGCTTACTCAATGTTTCTGCCATTGCCATTATCAGTGAGCGCTATAAAGGAAAAGAACGTGTCCAAACACTTGGCATTCGTGGCTCTGCAGAAGTTGTCGGGACAGCAGTTCTGACCTTTGGGGTTAGCCTTTTGATCCGCTTTGGCTGGCAGGCTGCCTTTCTCGTCTATGGAATCAGTATTCCTATCTTGCTCTTGTATCTCTTATTTGTCCCTTATGGTTCGAAAACAGTGGATGCAGAGGAGAAACATCGGAATGATCAAATGACAGCTAGTCAATGGCGGACAGCGCTTGGCCTAGCAGTCGTCGCGGCGTCAATCGTCTTGTCTAATGTCATGATAACCATCCGGATTCCAAGTGTAGTGGAGCAAGTTGGTCATGGCACTGCCCAAACTGCAGGGCTTATTTTAGCAGCTATGCAATTTGTCGGAATCCTTGCAGGATTAGCCTTCTCCCCATTAACCCAGCTCTTCCGCGATCGCTTGTTGGTAGTTTCGGGAGTGGCCTATGGCTTGACCCAAATGTTGATCGGGGTTTCTACCAATCTCTGGATGCTCGCCATTGTGACCATCCTTGCAGGCTTCGCCTACAGTGTAGCTCTTACAACTGTTTATAATGTCTTATCTGATCAGATGCCAGCTGGAGTATTAAGTCAGGCAACATCCATTGCGGTGTTGGGGTGTAGTGCAGGTTCGATCGCAACGACCTTTGTTCTCAGCCTCTTAGGAACTGTCTCCTCAACTCCTGCCTTTATTTTTGGATTTTCTGGTATCCTCATGATCCTGATTTCCTTTTTTAGCCTTTGGATTGTGCGAAAGAGCGGGAAGACATCATGCGGCTAGATAAATTTTTAGTGGATTGTGGCGTGGGGAGTAGGACCGAGGTCAAGCAGCTTCTCAAGCAAAATAAAATCGCAGTGAATGGAAAAAAAGAGACAGCAGGGAAGCTACAGATTGATCCAGACAAGGATCAGGTGACCTTTATGGGGGAAAATCTGGTCCATGAAACCTTTGTGTACTATCTGCTTCATAAACCAGCTGGAGTCATCTCAGCGACTGAGGATGATCATCACCAAACTGTCTTGGATCTATTGGATGAGACAGCCCGTCACAAGGAAGTCTTTCCTGTCGGGCGCCTAGATATCGATACCCATGGCTTGCTCCTTTTGACCAATAATGGTAAGCTCGCCCATGCCATGCTGTCGCCGAAGAAGCATGTGTCGAAGGTCTACCGTGCCCAGGTGGCTGGGATCATGGATGAGGCAGATGTGGCCCGTTTTGAAGCAGGCATTGCCCTCAAAGATTTCACGACTTTGCCTGCGAGATTGCAGATCTTAGAGGTGGATGAGGCCAGCGCCAGTTCCTATGTCGAAATTGAAATTGCTGAAGGAAAATTCCATCAGGTCAAGCGCATGGTCGCTGCCTGTGGCAAGGAAGTGGTGGATTTAGAGCGGATCTCGATGGGTCCTCTAACGCTAGATTCCACTCTTCAATTGGGAGAATGGCGGAGACTCCATCCTTCTGAACTCAAGTCCCTAGAGGTATTCGGAGTTCCCTTATAAGCAAAAAACCAAGAGGCTGGGACAAAAGTCCTAGCCTCTCAATTGTCTTTGGATTGTCGAGCAAGACGCAGTGGTTGAGTGGCCTCTACTACGCTGATTTCATCAGCTTTTATAGCCCTACTCAACTGTGCGGAGGTGGGACGACGAAATCGAATTCTAACGAATTACCGATTTCTGTCCCACTCTCTATTTTTTTGTATCAAAAAAATGTACTTAAAATACAAAAAAGCATATATAATAGCTTGTCTTCTCAAAGTAAATCGATTATAATGAAAAAAGATGGGTTGTGTATAAAATCACAATATGTAGTGATAATTTTTCGACTCACATACCTTATCTAGTAAACGTAAAAAAAGGAGAAAAATCGTTTATGAAAAAGTGGCTCTATTCTGTTGTGACAACAGTTGCCCTATTTTTACTAGCGGCTTTAGGATTTGCCAAACCCAATAGTCCAGCTAAAGTCCATGCAGATACGATCAATGATGTTGTGACATCTGTAAACATATCGAAATCAACTGGTGGAGCGATTACAGATCCACTCGGTGTTTGGGAGAGTTTTCAAGTTGAAGCAAACTTTGTGTTGCCGAATGGACGTGTAAAAAAGGGAGATCAGACCGTTATCCAACTTGGAGATGACTTTAAGGTCTTTGAAACGGACACCATCGACCTGCTGGATCCAAGTGGTCAAAAAGTTGCGACAGCAACGGTAGATGATCAAAGAAAAGTCATCACTGTAACCTATACGGATTATCCTGAAAGAATGGCCAATGTGACAGGGAAACTGCGTTTCTTTGCGCGTGTAGACCACCAAGTCGTCAAAGGTCAAAAGACACTTGATTTTACTCTCACGATCGATAAGAAAGTGATTTCAGGTGGGAATATCGATTACAAAGGGGTGAATCCGGGTGAAAATCCTCCTACTCCAGAAGTCTTTAGCAAATGGGGTTGGACCAACTCAGATAATAAATTAAAATTGACCTATACCTTGAACATCAATCAAGGTCACACAGCTCTTCATAATATTGATATTAAGGACCAATTGGCCTTTACAGATGGAAATCAAAGCAGATTCTATCAACATCCATACTGGAACTTGGCAGATCGATAACGAAGATGGTGCCTATCACTTAAGAGACACCACAAATGTCACTAAAAATTATTCCCCTGTTGTCAGTGCCGATGGTCGTTCTCTAACGGTTCATATTGGAGATCTAGCTCCAGAACAAGGAATGACGATTCGCTATGATGTTTATTTGGACAAGGTCCCAGCCATCAATACTTCCTACAAAAACAATGCGAAGATGACAGCTACAGAAATCAAGGAGCAAAATAAGGTTGCAGATATTCTGTATCAATTCCTTGATGGAGACTTCAATGGTGAGAAATATTCATTCACCATTCACAAAAAAGGTGAAAATGGTCAGGCTCTTGCAGGTGCTGTTTTTGCTGTGACAGCAGATGATACAGGTGAGCAAGTGGGAACCATTACGACAGATGAGAATGGTGTTGGCACCATTACGGGCTTGATCAAGCAGGCTTATACGGTTAAAGAAATTCAAGCTCCGACAGGCTATGTGCTCTCTGAAGAACCTATCAAGATCAGCAAGGATGATTTTGGAAATGACCTCGCGATTTCTCGTGATGTCGTAAACCAAAAAGAAAAAACAAGCGTTGCTGGTCAAAAGACATGGAATGATAATGATAACCAAGATGGCAAGCGTCCATCAAAAATCACAGTCAATCTCCTAGCAAATGGTGTCAAAGTCGCTTCTAAAGAAGTGAAACCAGATGCAGCAGGAACTTGGACTTATCATTTTGATAATCTCGATGTGGTCGATGATGCTGGCAATGTCATTGCCTACACTGTTTCAGAAGAACCTGTTGAAGGCTATGAAACAACTATTGAAGGAAGTAATATTACTAACACTCGGACACCAGAAGTTGTTGAGATTCCAGTAACGAAAGTTTGGAAAGACAATGACAACCAAGATGGCGTTCGTCCTGACAAGGTCACTGTTCGTCTCCTTGCGGATGGTCAAGAAGTAGCTAGCCAAGAGCTCAGTGAAGCAACTGATTGGAAGACAGTCTTTACCAATCTTCCAAAATACAATCACGGTAAACAAATTGTCTACACAGTCACAGAAGACACAGTAGCCAATTACTCTGCTGCGATTGATGGAACAACCATTACCAATAGCTACAAGCCAGGTAAAACCAGCGTCACTGTTACAAAACGTTGGGAAGACAACAATGACCAAGATGGCAAACGTCCAAGCGCCATTAAGGTACAGCTCTATGCAGATGGCAAAGCTCAAGGAAAAGAAGTGGAACTTTCTGCTAAAAATAACTGGACTCATACCTTTAGCAATTTGCCTCTAAAAGCGAAAGGCAAAGAGATTCAGTACCAAGTGAAAGAAGTTGGAACAGTCAAAGGCTATACGAGTACGGTCGATGACAGTAACAAGGGAAATGTAGTGATCACCAATAGCCGCACACCAGAAGTAACGGAAGTAGCGGTCAAGAAGATCTGGGATGATGCAGACAATAAAGATGGTCTTCGTCCTGAAAAATCACAGTTCGTCTCCTTGCGGATGGTCAAGAAGTAGCTGTAAAAGAAATCACAGCTACTGATAATTGGCAGGCAAGCTTCACGGATCTACCTGTATACAAGGAAGGTAAGAAGATTGCCTACACGATTACAGAGGATCCAGTAGCAGGTTATACAAGCAACATTGATGGTTTCACGGTAACCAATCGTCATACACCACCAAGCACACCGCCAACGACTCCGCCTACAACCCCACCAACGACACCACCAACAACACCACCAACAACGCCGCCAAGCACACCGGAAAAACCAGAAATTCCAACTACACCAAAAGAAGGAAAGAAAAAAATTCTTCCATCAACTGGTGAAGTTGTTGCTTACGGGTTGACCATACTCGGTGCCCTCTTAGCAATTTTTGCTTTGGCTTTGCTCTTGCGTGGTAAATGGAAAGAGAAATAAGCTTCATACCGATAAAGAGGCTGGGACAAAAGTCCTAGCCTCTCAATTATTTTTGGATTGTCGAGCAAGACGCAGTGGTTGAGTGGGCTCTACTACGCTGATTTCATCAGCTTTTACAGCCCTACTCAACTGTGCGGAGGTGGGACGACGAAATCAAATTCTAACGAATTACCGATTTCTGTCCCACTCTCTTTTGAATAAGTTGCTTGAAGAATGTTCCATCAAATTGTCCAAATTCCCAAGGTTCTTTTTAGAAAAGAGAAAAGCTCCTCTCAAAGGAAACATAAGTGTTTGACAGAAAGATGAAATCTTGGTAGAATAAGAAGGTCGAATAGACAACTAACTCTTTCTTGGTAGCAGGATATGCCAAACCTGCCACTCGGATAGAGCATAAAGAAAAGGAGCTTATCATGGCAATCTCAAAAGAGAAAAAAAATGAAATCATTGCACAATACGCACGTCACGAAGGTGACACTGGTTCAGTAGAAGTACAAGTTGCTGTCCTTACTTGGGAAATCAACCACTTGAACGAACACATCAAACAACACAAAAAAGACCACGCTACTTACCGTGGTTTGATGAAGAAAATCGGTCGCCGTCGTAACTTGTTGGCTTACCTTCGTACAAACGACGTTAACCGTTACCGTGAGTTGATCAACTCTCTTGGACTTCGTCGTTAATCTGCTCTATTTTCCACTTACGCTGCGTTGTCACCTTGCCTCGATATACTCGAGTATAATCTTCGGCTTCGGTTCCTAGCATCGTAAGGTAAAATAGACCAGATCTATCTCCCTTCGGGGAGATTTTTTGTTTTCACCTGATTTTAGCCCGAGTTCAAAACAGCCCTCTGGATTCAGAGGGCTGTTTTGCTGTCTTTTCCTTATCGAACGAGATCCATCATTCTGAGGAAGTCGTTTTGTTTGACAGATGTAATGTATAGAGTTACAATTGATGCATCTTAAGAAATAGAGGTTATCAATATGATTGATATTACATATCTAGACGGTGCAAAACAAGAAAGAGTCATGCATTTTGATTCTTATGAAGAATTTGAACGTTCCCAACAGGTCTGCCTAATCGGGGTTGCGGATTATTTTCCTGTGACAAAATTGACCTATAATGGACATGAATTGGACTATCAAGGTGTATACGGGGATGTCTTCTTCTATTTGATGAAGCAAGATTTGACACCCTATCAAAATTAAAGGAGAAAGAAAATGGCAAAAGCAATTACAGACGCAACATTTGAAGCAGAAACAAAAGAAGGCTTGGTCTTGGTAGACTTTTGGGCAACCTGGTGTGGTCCATGTCGTATGCAAGCGCCTATTTTAGAAAAATTATCCCAAGAACTTTCGGAAGATGAGTTAAAAATCCTGAAAATGGATGTGGATAAAAATCCAGAAACAGCGCGTGCTTTCGGCATTATGTCCATTCCAACCTTGCTCTTTAAAAAAGATGGGCAGGTTGTTAAACAAGTAGCAGGAGTGCATACCGCAGCACAAATTAAGGCCATTGTGTCGGAGTTGAGTTAATATCATAAGCACTTCCAGTAGTAAAATGGGAGTGCTTTTATATATCCAAAGAAAGAGCCTTGCCCTCTTAAATGGGGAGCAAGGCTCTTTTGTCTTCAATAATTTTTTTCACGAAAAGTGACTTGAAAATTTTTGGAGGGTTTTACATTCACTGTGCAATAGTTAGTATTGAAAAGATTGAATGGCTTTTTTCAACTCATCTTGTAAAACGTTTCTTTGATCAAGTTGAATATAGACTTCTAACAGACAGGATCTAAGGTTGGAAAATTTATAAAAATCTTCCCTTTCTTCTATCGGAAAGTCAAGCGTTTTTATCCAAGAAGCTACTTGTTCTTGCTCGATTTTCCCTTGCAAAATAGGTTCATAGAGCACTCTAGCTAAACGCCAATCTTCATCATCAGTAAAACGAATTGAAATTCTTTTAAAGATTTGACCAAGTGTGTTAAAGACTTTATGAACTTTGTCATTAGGAAAGTCCGGATGACAAACTACTTCTGTCAAAAGATCAGCTCCATGCGCAAAAGCGTGAACCCAGCCATACTGACTGGAAACCTGTTGTATCCTTTTCTTTTAAAAGATAGTGTAAGCCTTGATCCAGTAAAATATATCTTATATCAGCTTTTAATCTTTGATAAAAAATCGATTGTTTGTTGGCATCTGCAGACAAGAGATTGGCATAAACGAGTGCTCTAAAAGAACGCTCAAGTGTTGATAGCCCAATCTTATCAATCTCTTTTTCTATTCCTTCGTCGGATGAAATCGTCTCAGCAATGAAATGAAATTGTTCCCGTGTAAAGAGTTCTTCCTGAATCCCTCTAGCCAAGCTTGTAAAAACGAGATCATCGCGAATTTCTGGTGAAGGATCACCCAAATGTTCCAGCAACCATTGGATTTCTTCTCGACTATAGCTTGGTTTTTCTTCTGTCACTTTACTTTGTAATTCTTGATACATCCCTAGCACCTCTGCATTTTTACTAGCTTATTTTAGAGTTAGCTGTAGAGGAGTTTATTCTCCCAATTCTGCACTATAGGCAATGATTTGATCCACAGTGTCTGAAAGGAATTGGATGGTATCGCGGAGAGGTTTGTCAGTGGAGATATCTGCTCCGATAATCATAGCAGACTCAAGTGGGGTCTTGCTGCCACCTGATTTGAGGAGGTCTAGCCAATCTTTAGCTCCGTTTCGGAGTTCTTCAAATGCAAGTAACCTGCTGTTGAGATAACCAAGCCAGCTGAGTAGGTATAGCTGTAAAGCCCCATGTAGTAGTGGCTTTGGCGCATCCAGGTCAACGCTGCATCGTCATCGATTTCAACGGCATCTCCCCAGAACTCTGTCAGGACTTCCTTCATAATGCTGTTGAGCTTGCTAGCGCCGAAGGTGCCACCTTCTTCGATCAGGGTGTAGACCTTGCGTTGGAAGGCTGCTTCCAACAAGTGGGTGATGAAGTTGTGGAAGTAGGTATCTGTCAAACGGTGAGCCAAAGCAAAGCGTTTTTGACGAGGATCGTCAAACTGGTGTTCCAAATAGTCGCTGAGGAGGAGCTCGTTAAAGGTAGAAGGAGCTTCCACATAGTAGGTCGACATGTGGGCGTTGAAGTAGCTTTGGTTGTTGTCTGAGAAGATGAATTGACCAGAGTGTCCGATTTCGTGGATCAGGGTGTAGACATCGCTCATCCGTCCTGTCCAGCTCATGAGGACATAAGGATGGACGCGGTATGGGTCAGCTGCGTAACCACCGGAATCTTTGCCTTCATTGGCCGCAAAGTCGACCCAGCGTTCGGTTTGGTAGCGGGCAATTTCGCGGGAGTATTCTTCTCCAAGAGGTGCTACAGATTTCATGACCAAGTCATAGGCATCATCGATGGTAACATCTGGGTTGAGCGCACTGTCCAAATCCAACTTCCAATCAGCGAAAGTCATTTTCTCAAGACCGTTGACCTTGGCCACGTGTTTGAGGAATTTTTGAGCGACCGGAGCGAAGTCCTTCATGATCAGGTCAATCTGGCGATCAAACATGGCACGATCTACTTCCTGCTCAGCCAAGAGGTAGTCAAAGACAGAGTCGTAGCCCCGCATATCTGCAATCAGCTTTTCAGACTTGACTTGAGCTAGATAGGTAGCAGCAGCCGTGTTTTGGTGCTTGCGGAGACCTTCTGAGAAAGAACGAAAGGCTTTTTCACGGACTTCCGCATTCTCATGGTTTTGGTAGAAGTTTTCATAGGTGACAAAGCTATTCTTGTAAACTTTTCCGTCTACTTCGAAATCAGCCATTTCAAAGTCGCCCGCCCGCATCTTGGTATAGATGTCTTGCGGTCCATAGAAGACTTCACCCAGGTTGGTCAAGGTCTCCACATCAGCTCCCAAGTAGTGAGCTTTTTTAATTTTAGCCTGACGAATGGCAAAAGTGAGGTGAGGGAGTTGACCCAGGCGTTCAAGGACATCTTCATCCGCTTCTACCAAAGCATCATCAAAGAAGGAAAGTTCGACGCTTGCCCAAGTTTCGAAATCCATCCCCGCTTGAGCAATTTCCGCAAAAGCTTCGTCGCCAAAGTCAGTGGTTTGTGGCATAAAGCTGTAGTTGCCAATGTGGCTGAGTTGGATCTGAATTTGTTCAAAGACCGCAAAGGCAGCTTCAAAGTCTTCAAAGGTGTGAAGGTTGCCCTTGTAGTTACGGACAAATTCATTGATTTCTTCACGTGTTTTTTCAATGGCACGCAAGAAGTCTTCCTGGTCTTGGTAGAGGGCTGTGAGGTCCCAGAGTTCGTTCTCAGGAAATTCAGAACGTTTTTTTAATTCCATAATGTTCTCCTTTTGATCGGTATTCTTCCTTAAGTATAGCAGAAAATAGGACAGAAACATAGAGGGAGAGGGGAAAATGCTTGTTTGAAAATCTTGAAAGAGCTGGAAAAATTGACCATTTTTGATATACTAGGATAGAAATGAGGAGGTTTTTATGAAAAAGGTTATGATTTCACTACTGGCGGGTGCATCCGTGCTATCTCTAGTCGCTTGTGCGCCCAAACGCTATGAACGCCAAAGCAAACCAAAAACGGCAAGCTCTTCATCGGTCAAAAAAGAGAAGAAGGATACAGGTCAAAAGTACTATCAAGAGCTATTAGATCGCTATAAGTCTTATGCGGTTGCCATTCATACTAAGGACCAAACGGCTTTACAAAATGAACTGAAGAAGATCGAAGCAACTTCAGAAGAATATGCGTATGTCTTTAACCTTCAAACACTTGGGAGTACCAATGAGTGGCAATATGCTTTTGAGGATCTTAATCGTGATGGTAATGACGAACTGCTGATTGGGGATGGCAAAACGATTGCTGCGGTGTATTATTTGAAAGATAACCAGCCAACCTTGCTCCATGTAGCCTATGTGGCTTCTGCAGGTGGCTATCGCTCTAGCTTAGAAGTTTTTGACAATGGACAAATTGTCTACGCCACTTGGCAATCCCTTAATCCAGAAATGGAATTAACCCTTTATTCACTGGGAAAAGGGGGAGCCAAGGAAGAAAAGAAAGCAACCATTCAAATTGGTGGGAAGAAAACAGCAGAACAAGCTCTTGGGATTTCAGCCAAGAAGTTGGACATCACTAAGCTTGACTGGAAGACGTTTGACGGTTCAGGGGATTCCAAATCAACAGCTAAAGCAGAAGAGAAAAAATCAGAAAGCTTCCAAGTGCAAGTTAGCGTAGCCGATCTTCGTATTCGAAAAGAACCGTCTACTTCAGCTCCTTCTGCAGGGATGATCGCAAAAGGAACTCACACCATCACGGAAACCGTAGAAGCGGATGGTCATACGTGGGGCAAATTGGAATCTGGACAAGGCTGGATTGCCCTTGACTATACAACGCGAGTGGATGGAAATGCCGAATCAGCTCCTGCCCCTGCCAAAACAAGCACTGAGATGAATCTAGATGAAATAAAAGCTGGAAATTTCTCAAGTGTAGCGGGAGTTTGGAAAAATAAGTACGGTACGAGTATTGAGTTTGATGCGCAAGGAATTGTGAAGGTCAATGGAAGTGCTGTCAATGGTGTTCAATTTTCTGGTTTTTACTTCAAGGAAGGCAATTTACACGGAGTTAGTCGGATGCCTGGGGCAACGAATGACACGCCTATTCTTTTCATTCCTTCAAGAGAAGGTGGCAGTGAATCCATTTACTGGAGTAAGAGTGATGCTACGAATGGGAACGATTTGTACTACCGTGTGGACTAAAAAAAGGAGACAAGCATGAAAAAAATAGGAACATATTTACTAGCTGCAGCCCTCTTGCTTTCTCTGGCAGCTTGCACCCCAAAACGCTATGAGCGTAAGCACAGTCCGGTAGGAGCTTCATCGGTCAAAAAATCATCTGACAAGGCCCAAGAAAAAGAGCAGTCAGAAGATGCTAAGTCAGATGAACATGATAAAGAAGCCATTGGGACCTTGTCAAAAGCAGATCAAGCGGATATCTATTCGATCATTGAAAACAGTGCGTCTTTGACCTATTCACTTCAGGTGCAACCGACTCGCTTGCTAGAGTTGAACAATGATCACGGTGCAGTTGATGGTTACCCACAAGACATGTTCATTGATTACTATAATACCTACACGCCGGGAACTTATAATTTGCAAGATGTCATTGATAAATTGAATGCTGAAGAGACCTCGGACTCTATCCGTAGTCTGTCACAAGACCAGCTGATCCAACTAACAAACGAAAGAAAGACGGCTGGATCTATTCGACAAAAGACAAGGCCTTCTACGAAATTGTACCTGGTGGTCGTGGCGGAGCGATGCCACCGATGGAGATTCCTTCACCAGATGAATGGGTAATCAATGAAGATTCAGTTGAAGTGACAACGACTATCCAAGGAACTTCCGATCCATACAGACGTTTTGTCTTGAAACGCAATAACAAGAACTACAAGGGTGGAACCCACAAAACACGCTTTTACGTCGACAGCACTGAATTCGTGAAATCGTAAAAATAATCAAAAGCTATATCTAGCTCTAAAATTTTTATATAGAACTTGCTGAAGATTCACAGAAAAAGGCCCTCAAAGCCTTTTTCTTTTGGGCTTGAATATGTTAAAATAAAAGGTATACGTGCTTGGATACAAAGATGAGGATATAACATATAGATGGGCTGCGTCAATCTATGCAATCATGCGTAATTGAACCCGCCTACAACTCTGTGGAAAAAGATAAATCTACCTAGGAGCGTTCGCTCCGTCGTTCGATTTCCTATTTTCCTTTGAGTTGCTTAACGGCTTAGTATCTTGATAGTTGAACACGGGCTAAATCCCTAGTGAAAAAGATAGATTTCCTGGTGTGCGTGGCACACTGCGTCAATCTCCTATTTTCATACGGGATTCTTCACGCCCTTTGTATCCTGATTTTTGTAGGCAAGTCGTATAATTTTATCAATCCAAAGGGGATTACAATGACAAAACAAGTGTTTCAAACGACTTTTGCGGGTCGTGAGTTGATCGTAGAGACTGGTCAGGTTGCGAAGCAAGCAAATGGCTCTGTTGTCGTGCGTTACGGTGAGTCAACTGTCTTGACTGCTGCTGTTATGTCTAAGAAAATGGCAACTGGGGATTTCTTCCCACTTCAAGTCAACTACGAAGAAAAAATGTATGCAGCTGGGAAATTTCCTGGTGGCTTTATGAAACGGGAAGGACGTCCTTCAACAGATGCGACTTTGACAGCGCGTTTGATTGACCGTCCAATCCGTCCAATGTTTGCGGAAGGTTTCCGTAACGAAGTGCAAGTTATCAACACAGTCCTTTCTTACGATGAAAATGCATCTGCCCCAATGGCAGCCATGTTTGGTTCATCATTGGCTCTTTCTATCTCAGATATTCCGTTTGACGGACCAATCGCTGGGGTCCAAGTGGGCTATGTTGACGGTGAAATCATCATCAACCCAACGCAAGAACAAGCAGAGCGCTCTCTTCTTGAATTGACAGTGGCTGGTACTAAGCATGCTATCAACATGGTAGAGTCTGGTGCCAAAGAATTGTCAGAAGAAGTCATGTTGGAAGCTCTTCTTAAAGGACACGAAGCTGTTAAAGAATTGATTGCCTTCCAAGAAGAAATCGTAGCAGCAGTTGGGAAAGAAAAAGCAGAAGTTGAATTGCTTCATGTGGATGCTGACTTGCAGGCTGAAATCATCGCAGGCTACAACAGCGACCTTCAAAGCGGTTCAAGTTGAAGAAAAATTGGCGCGTGAGGCTGCGACTCAAGCAGTGAAAGACCAAGTCACGGCTGTTTACGAAGAAAAATATGCAGACCACGAAGAGTTTGATCGCATCATGCGGGACGTGGCTGAAATCTTGGAACAAATGGAACACGCAGAAGTGCGCCGTTTGATTACAGAAGACAAGGTTCGTCCGGATGGTCGTAAGGTCGATGAAATCCGTCCTTTGGATGCACAAGTCGACTATCTTCCTCGTGTGCACGGTTCAGGTCTCTTTACGCGTGGACAAACGCAAGCCCTTTCTGTCTTGACCTTGGCACCAATGGGTGAAACGCAAATCATCGATGGTTTGGATCCTGAGTACAAGAAACGCTTTATGCACCACTACAACTTCCCACAATACTCTGTAGGGGAAACTGGTCGTTACGGTGCGCCTGGTCGTCGTGAAATTGGTCACGGTGCTCTCGGTGAGCGTGCCCTTGCTCAAGTCTTGCCAAGCTTGGAAGAATTCCCATATGCGATTCGTCTAGTAGCAGAAGTATTGGAATCAAACGGTTCTTCATCTCAAGCATCTATCTGTGCAGGAACACTTGCCCTTATGGCTGGTGGTGTGCCAATCAAGGCGCCAGTAGCTGGTATTGCAATGGGTCTCATCTCAGATGGAAACAACTACACCGTATTGACAGATATCCAAGGTTTGGAAGACCACTTTGGAGATATGGACTTTAAGGTTGCAGGTACTCGTGACGGGATTACAGCCCTTCAAATGGATATCAAGATCCAAGGGATCACTGCAGAAATCTTGACTGAAGCGCTTGCCCAAGCCAAGAAGCTCGTTTTGAAATCCTTGACGTGATTGAAGCAACGATTCCAGAAGTTCGTCCAGAATTGGCTCCAACTGCTCCGAAAATTGATACCATCAAGATTGATGTGGACAAGATCAAGATTGTCATCGGTAAGGGTGGAGAAACCATCGATAAGATCATCGCAGAAACAGGCGTTAAGATTGATATCGACGAAGAAGGGAACGTATCGATCTACTCGAGCGACCAAGATGCCATCAACCGTGCTAAAGAAATCATTGCTGGTTTGGTGCGTGAAGCCAAAGTGGATGAAGTCTACCATGCCAAAGTGGTTCGGATCGAGAAATTTGGTGCCTTTGTCAACCTTTTTGACAAGACGGATGCCCTCGTTCACATTTCTGAAATGGCTTGGACGCGTACCAACCGTGTCGAAGACTTGGTAGCCATCGGCGATGAAGTCGATGTGAAGATTATCAAGATTGACGAAAAAGGTCGTGTCGATGCTTCTATGAAGGCACTATTGCCACGTCCGCCAAAACCTGAACATTCAGAAGAAAAAGGTGAAAAGGGTCCTCGTCACGGCGATCGTCCTCGTCACCACAATAAAGACCACAAACCTAAAAAAGACTTTACCATTACACAAAAAGATTCAGAATAAGCATTAAAAAAGGAGGAGCACGGTATGGGATGGTGGCGTGAAACCATCAATATTGTAAAAGAAAATGACCCAGCAGCGCGTACCTCGCTGGAGGTCCTTTTGACCTATCCGGGCGTCAAAGCTCTGGCAGCTCACCGTGTTTCCCACTTTTTGTGGAACCATGGCTTTAAGCTCTTGGCGCGGATGCACAGCCAATTCTGGCGTTTTTGGACTCAGATCGAGATCCATCCAGGTGCGACCATTGCTTCTGGTGTCTTTATCGACCATGGAGCGGGCCTCGTTATCGGGGAAACAGCCATTGTTGAAAGGTGTTATGCTCTACCACGGGGTGACCCTTGGGGGAACAGGAAAGGATGTCGGCAAACGTCATCCAACGGTTCGTGAAGGAGCCTTGGTCTCCGCCCATGCTCAAGTCATCGGTCCGGTGGAAATCGGAGCCAAGGCCAAAGTCGGAGCAGGAGCTGTCGTGGTCTCAGATGTACCAAGTGATGTGACCGTTGTCGGTGTTCCTGCCAAGATTGTACGGGTGCACGGTCGAAAAGATGAACCAGTCATTCACCAAGAAGAAGAAAAACGGGAATACTACATGAACAAGCTGGAGCATGCCAAGGAAGCCAGTCATCGGTCTTCGAGCTTGTAAGGAGATCGCTACGTGATTCAATCAACCAACACATTGAATGACCACCAACTACTGGAAGCAAAAGCCCTTATTGCCGTCTGTCAGAACTATGACGGAACGTTTCGGGATCCTTATCTCTCCAATATGCTCAATTTTGACCCCGATATGCCCGCCTTTTTCCTTTATTATGAAAAAGGTGAACTTGTTGGCCTATTAACCGTCTATGCAGATGACCAAGATGTGGATGTGGCGATCCTGGTCCATCCTAATCATCGTCGTCAGGGAATTGCGCAAGCTTTGTATAGAAGTTTTGAGAAAGAAACGGCATCTTATCCAATTGAGTCTGTAACTTTTCAAACAGAGCGTGTTTTTCTAGAGAATCATCCTGATTTTGCCAGCAATTGGGGACTGGACGAGGATGACGAAACAGAAACCTGGTTAGGACGTGATCGAACCGCTTATGCATTAGATTCCCGTTCGGATGTCGATGTGCTCTTGGCAAAACCTTCTTATCTTGAAGCCATTGCCCAGCTCCACCACCAAACCTTTTCAGATGAAGTGGAAGCACCGGAAGTGAGCCACAGATACATTTCAGAGGCTTTAAAGGATCCTGATAGTCTGCTGTACATATTACTCAAAGAAGGTCAAGTGATTGGCGTTTGTACGGTCGATGTATCTGGAAAATGCAATTACCTTTATGGACTTGCGATTGCTGAAGTCTATCGTGGGCAAGGTTACGGAAGCTATCTAGCAAAATCCCTCGTCAACCAACTCATTGCGCAAAATGACAAGGCATTTCAGATTGCAGTGGAAGACAGCAATGTAGGTGCCAAACGCTTGTATGAAAAGATTGGCTTTGTCACACAGACTCAGGTGGTTTACTTGAAGCCAAAAGAGTAGAAACAGAAAGGAAATGAAGCGTGTTAAAAATTTATGATACCATGTCTCGTGATCTGCGAGAATTTATCCCCATCGAGGAAGGAAAGGTCCGCATGTATGTTTGTGGGCCAACGGTTTACAACTATATCCACGTAGGGAATGCCCGCTCAACGGTGGCCTTTGACACGATTCGTCGCTACTTTGAGTATCGTGGCTACGAAGTTGCCTACATTTCCAACTTTACAGATGTGGATGATAAGATCATTAACCGTGCCAAAGAAGAAGGTATCACACCTCAGGAAGTGGCAGACAAGTACATTGCGGCTTTTCGTGAGGATGTGACGGCTCTTGGCGTGAAACCTGCAACTCGCCATCCTCGTGTGGTCGAGTTTATGGATGACATCATTCGCTTTGTCGCTGACTTGATCGAAAAAGGCTATGCTTATGAGAGTCAAGGGGATGTTTATTTCCGTGTGGAAAAATCCCACAACTATGCCAAGTTAGCCAATAAAACCCTAGAAGACTTGGAGCTAGGCGCTTCAGGTCGGACAGATGAGGAAACAGCTCGCAAGGAAAATCCAGTCGACTTTGCCCTCTGGAAAGCTGCCAAACCAGGTGAGATTTCTTGGGACAGTCCTTGGGGACCTGGTCGCCCGGGTTGGCATATCGAGTGTTCGGTCATGTCAACGGGGATTTTAGGGGATACTATTGATATCCACGGTGGTGGAGCCGACCTTGAGTTTCCACACCATACCAATGAGATTGCCCAGTCTGAAGCTAAAACAGGCAAAACTTTTGCCAATTACTGGATGCACAATGGCTTTGTCAATATTGATAATGTCAAGATGTCCAAGTCCTTAGGCAACTTTATCACCGTGCATGATGCATTGAAGACTATCGACGGCCAAGTGCTTCGCTTCTTCTTTGCGACCCAGCACTACCGCAAGCCCATTAACTTCACAGAAAAAGCGGTGCGAGATGCGGAGACCAACCTCAAGTATTTGAAAAATACCTATGAACAGCCGTTTACAGGAGAAGTGGATCCAGCAGACTTGCAAGGCTTTGTGGACAAGTTTATCGCGGCTATGGATGAAGATATCAATGCGGCAAACGGGATTACTGTCGTCTTTGAATTGGCCAAATGGATCAATTCAGGTCACTACAATCAAGACGTTAAGGATGCCTTGACCAAGATGTTAGAAGTCTTTGGAGTGGTCTTTGTCGAAGAAGTCTTGGATGCGGATATTGAAGCCTTGATCGCTGAACGTCAGGAAGCGCGGGCTAAGAAAGATTTTGCGCGAGCAGATGCCATTCGCGATGAATTGGCTGCACAAGGAATCAAGCTCTTGGATACAAAAGAAGGTGTAAGGTGGACACGTGATTGATGTCAATCTAATCAATGGGATTGCCCTTGCCTTTGAGGGAGATGCGGTCTATTCCATGTATATTCGCAGACACCTGATTTTTCAAGGGATGACCAAGCCTAATAAGCTTCACCAGGCTGCTACCCGCTATGTATCTGCTAGAGCTCAGGCCAGCTTGATTGAAAGCATGCTGGAGCAAGAAATTCTAACGGAAAAAGAGTTGGAGATTTACAAACGCGGTCGCAATACCAATAGCCATACCAAGGCCAAAAATGCGGATGTCGTGACTTATCGGATGTCGACAGGCTTTGAGGCTGTCATGGGCTATCTCCATATGACGGGGGAGCTCTCTCGTCTAGAAGAGCTGATTGACTGGTGCATCCAGCAAGTAGAAGAAGGAAGAAAGCAGTGAAAAATATCAGAGAGTGGTTTCCTCATGCAGAGGTGACGGATCAAGCCAATCCACCAGCTGGTTATGTAGCCATTCCCCTTCAGGCTCATCAATGGTTGCTGCTGAAGGAAGAAGAGCTAACCGAGCGAGAAAAACAATTGATTTCCTGGTTAGGCGGTGAAGAAGAGGTTGCCCCTAATCCTTGGTACCAGTACCTGATCGATGGAAAGGGAGAAGCCCCTCAAGTCATCAAAAAAATGCAGCTCGTCTATTGCCACATCTCGCATTCAACAGCGGAAGGGACGGCTTCTTGGTTAGAGATGATGCAGACACTCTTGCCCAACTTCCGAGCAACCTTGCAACTGAGCGGACAAGATTATGTGCTCATTCTGGACCAAGACCAGTCTTTACCTGTGGCCGATATCTTAAAAGATACTGTCTCTGCCATGGAGTATGACTTCAATATTCGTTTATCTATCTTGGTCGGGCAAGTATGGACCGAGTCTAAAGACGGGAAAGTGTCTCCTGTCATCCGAGCAGAACAGGCTGTCTTTCGAGCTTGGATTCGAGAAGGCCATCAAGGTGTCTATCGCTTTTCTCAACTCTATCTGTGGGGAATCGAGCAGGCAGATTTGGATCTTACCCCAATCAAAGCAAGCTTGCATCAGTTGATTGAAAGTCAAGATCAATTGCAAGACATCATTGTTGCTCTTTGGGACAATGGGGCAGTCGTAACCAAGGCCGCCCAACAACTCTATCTCCACCGCAATTCGCTCCAATACAAGATTGATAAGTGGGAGGAGTTGACGGGTCTTCAGTTGAAATCTGACAGATCTAGCCCTGTGCTATCATTTAGTTTTACAAGATGTGATTTAAACGGAATCAATCCAGAGTTTTGTGCAACTTGCACAAAACTCTTTTTCTTTTTTGTGAGACTTGCCATAGAAATGTAAAACGTTTTCATTTACAATAGAACTATAAAAATCAAAGGAGTACCATCATGGTAGAATTGAATCTTAAAAATATATACAAAAAATATCCAAACAGCGAACACTACTCAGTTGAAGACTTCAACTTGGACATCAAAGACAAAGAGTTTATCGTTTTCGTAGGTCCTTCAGGATGTGGTAAATCAACTACTCTTCGTATGATCGCTGGTCTTGAAGATATCACAGAAGGTGAATGTTCCATCGATGGTGTCGTTGTAAACAACGTGGCACCTAAAGACCGTGACATCGCCATGGTATTCCAAAACTACGCTCTTTACCCACACATGACTGTGTACGATAACATGGCCTTTGGTTTGAAATTGCGTAAATACAGCAAGGAAGATATCGACAAACGTGTACAAGAAGCAGCTGAAATCCTTGGCTTGAAAGAATTCTTGGATCGTAAACCAGCTGACCTTTCTGGTGGTCAACGTCAACGTGTGGCCATGGGTCGTGCCATTGTCCGTGATGCAAAAGTGTTCTTGATGGACGAACCTTTGTCAAACTTGGATGCTAAACTTCGTGTATCCATGCGTGCTGAAATTGCGAAAATCCACCGTCGTATCGGAGCTACAACCATCTACGTAACTCACGACCAAACAGAAGCGATGACATTGGCTGACCGTATCGTTATCATGTCTGCTACTAAAAACCCAGCTGGTACAGGTACTATCGGACGTGTAGAACAAATCGGTACTCCGCAAGAAGTGTATAAGAACCCTGTGAATAAATTCGTAGCTGGATTCATCGGAAGCCCTGCTATGAACTTCATTAACGTGAAATTGGAAGGTGGACACATCGTTGCCAATGGATTGAACTTGAAAGTTCCAGAAGGTGCTTTGAAAGTCTTGAAAGAAAAAGGCTATGATGGTAAAGAATTGATCTTTGGTATCCGTCCAGAAGACGTGAATACAGAAGCTGCTTTCCTTGAAACATTCCCAGAATCAGTCGTGAAAGCAACCATCTCTGTATCTGAGTTGCTTGGTTCAGAATCTCACTTGTACTGCCAAGTTGGTGACAACGAATTCATCGCTAAAGTAGATGCACGTGACTACCTTGGAACTGGTGAAACCATCGAACTTGGATTTGACTTGAACAAAGCTCACTTCTTCGACAAAGAAACTGAAAAAACAGTATACTAATACCTACTGACACTGTAGAGACTGAGACGATATGTCTCAGTTTCTTTCATTTTAAGGAGACAAAACATGGAAAAAGACTGGTGGAAGGGGAAGGTCGCTTATCAGATCTACCCAAAAAGCTTCAAAGACAGCAATGGAGATGGTGTTGGGGACTTAAAAGGGATCACGGAGAAACTCGATTACCTTCAAGACTTGGGGATTGATATCCTCTGGTTATCGCCTATTTACAAGAGTCCGTTTATTGACCAGGGCTATGATATTTCTGACTATTATGCCATTGATCCTATTTTTGGAACTATGGAAGATATGGAGGAGCTGATTGCGGAAGGTAAGAAACGGGGCATTTCCATCATCATGGACTTGGTGGTCAACCACTGCTCCAGTCATCACGAGTGGTTCCAAAAAGCTCTAGCGGATCCAGATGGACCTTATGCGGACTACTTTTATTTCATCGAAAGTGACAAGGAACCCAACAACTGGGAAAGTTACTTTGGAGGCAGTGTCTGGGAACCAGTTCCTGGCACCAACAAATACTATCTCCATTCTTTCCACAAGGATCAGCCGGATCTCAATTGGCAAAATCCTGTCTTACGCGAAGAGATTTACAAGATGATCAATTGGTGGTTGGACAAGGGAATCGCTGGCTTCCGGATTGACGCCATTATCAACATTAAAAAAGATTTAGAATGGCGTTCGCTTCCGTCCGATCGTGACAATGGCCTGGTTCCAGTGCCGGAATCGCTGGTCAATGCCCAACCGATTGAACCTTTCCTGCGAGAGTTAAAGGAGCGAACTTTCGCCAAGTACAATGCCTTCACTGTAGGGGAAGTTTTCAATGAAACCGATGAAGAATTGCACTTCTTTATTGGAAAAGATGGTGTCTTCTCTTCCATCTTTGACTTCAAACAAACCATGCTGGGTCAGGAAGGAAAAGGCTGGTTCGACCATGCTCTTCCAACAGCAGATGAACTCAAGGAAAGTATTTTCCAAGCCCATGAGCGCGCGGATAGCATTGGGGTTCTCTCGACCATTATCGAGAATCACGACGAGCCTCGTGGGGTGTCCCACTATATTGCGGAAGGTCCAGTAAACGATACCAGTAAAAAAGCTCTGGGAACTATTCAGGTTTTGCGTAAGGGAATTCCTTTTATCTACCAAGGCCAAGAAATTGGGATGGAAAACCAAGTCTTTGAATCGGTGGAGGACTTTGATGATATCGCAACCATCAATGGCTACCACGTCGCGAAAGAAGCTGGTTTAAGCGAGGAAGAAGCCTTGGCCGCGATTGCCAACTACAGCCGGGACAATGCGCGGACACCCATGCAGTGGTCAGCGGAGCCAGGATTGGGCTTTAGCGATGGAACAGCCTGGTTGATCAGTCCCAAACCAAATGTTGCCATCAATGTGAAAGATCAAGAAAAGGATCCAAATTCCATCTTGAATTACTATCGCCAGTTGACGGCCTTGTATCGCCATCCCCTTTATGGAAATACCATCCGATTCGGAGATATGATCCCAGCGTATCGGGACCGTGAAAACATCATCGCCTTTGAACGCCGTGGGGACAAGCGTCTCTTGGTTGTCAGCAATTTCCAAAATCGCCAGGCCACCTTGGAGTTGCCAGCTCCGATTAAAACAGTCGTTTTAAATAATACAGCAGGATTATTCCAAGAAGGAGACCAAGTGCTAGAATTAGCTCCTTACCAAACGGTTGTGTTGGAATTGGTGGAATAAGGAGAAACTTTGCATCAGTGTTAGGATTTAATGTAGAATAGTATGTTCATTAAATATTCTGGAGAACATTATAAAAGTTTTCTATACTTTAGAATCAGTCAAGTATAAACTGAAACTTTCCGCTGTGAGAAAAGTGTTTGAAACATTATTGTTTCAAACACTCGGGAGTTTGAGAGTAAAACAGTTTGGGAAACTGTTTTAGCCTGAGCCAAGAAATTAAAGAGCGAAGGGGTTCAAAACAAATTGAACACGGGCTGCGGATCGTGTCAAAAAGATAAGTTCTCCTAAAATCTAAAGATTCTGCGTCAAACTTCCTATTTTGACTGTATCCGCAGACGCCCTTTGTATCTTGATTTAGTCATGGAACTTCGAAGAAGTTCGCTGACGTCCGTACTCACCTAAGGAAAGTTTTGAAAGATATTTTATCTCCAAAAAGAACCTTCGCGTCTGCGAAGGTTCTTTTCGTGTCATCCAAGTCTAAACCTGGAACTTACTCAACTTCTTTCTTTTTCAAGAGGAGGAAGCCTCCGCTAACGGCTAACAAGAAGCCTGAAAGAATGAAGTGTGCGGTTGTGTCTTCTCCAGTTTGTGGCAATTGTGCCTTAGCTGGACTTTCTTGGAAGCTTTGTCCTACTTGGTAAGTCAAAGCTTGCACGCTTTCTCCATTTTCCACAGTTGTTTCTTTTTGTGGAAGGAGCACTTTAGGAGTGTCCTTCTTGGCCAAGATTGGCTGTGGATTGCTTGTTTGGTTATGAATTGGAACTACCACTTGATCTGGTTCTTTAGCTGGAACGTAATCCATCAAGCTTGCCAACTTGCTGCCAAAGATCGCATTGGTTACCCAGCGGAAGAAGTGGACAGGGTGTTGACGGTTGGTTGGATTTCCTGCATAGACAAAGAGTGGTTGTCCCATCAGTTCTCCAGAGATGGCCATGACTTTGTTAGCCAGAACATCGTTATGTGGCCACCAACCTGCAATATAATAATCGCTTGGAGCGATGCTCATCAAGGTCTTGAAATGCTCTGGAACCTTTCAATCCAGTTTCCTGAGTTGGAGTAGAAGAGGGTATTCTTCTTGTATCCGCTGGTCAATGGATCCTGATCATCAATGATCGCTTTCATCAAGCCTTCGTAGTCACTACCGCCTTTTAGTTTTTCAGCGTCAAATCCTGTAAGAACTCCCAATTTTTCCAATTTTTGCATGGCTTCCCCGCCAATGACAAGGGTTGGTTTCTTGCCAAAAATGGAAGCGTCAAAGCGATTGCTTTCCAAAATAACAACATCCGCTTCTTCTGGCGTATTGACGATTTGGAAGCCTAATTTTTCAAGGACCAAACTAGTATGAGCAGGCGCATCTACTCCAGCCCAATTATAGTGGTAGTTTGGAGAGTAGACCTTCATCGGTTTCAAGGTTGGGCCACTAGGCACCTTGTAGAGGGCATCACCATAAATGGCATAGTTTGGTAGGAGCGAAGCAAAGGTATCGCGGTCAACGATGTAGCCATCATCTGTTAGGTAGACAGATTTTCCTTGTGCAATAGCCTGGTTGACAGCTTTAACGGCACTGGCTGAGGTATTTGCGATCACATAGTAAGGAGCTTTTGGATCGATCTCAGAGGTACGAGTGGCGCGGGTGGTGGTGACTTCTCCTAATTTTCCGTTGAAAAGACCATCCGCAAAGACAGGTTCGGACTTGAACCCTCTCATATCTGGGAAGTTTACCAGCAACTCTGCGTACATAGCAGCCCAGGCAGATTCGTTGGAACCCTTGTAGAGAATGTGGTTAGCATAGCCACGTTTGGCTTGGGCCATGTCAATGACTAAGTCCCCTTTTTTATAGTTGCCAATATCTTCTTTGAGTTCCTTGACGAGGACACCATTGCGTTTGAAGTAGTCGATCATATTGAAGGCTTCTTGGGCATCGTTGTCTTTGTCGAGGCTCATTGGGATGACGTAGTAGTCTGGGAAGAATTTCGGACGACCATTTTTTTCACACGTCCAACGATTTCTCCATTTGGGCCGACCAGTTCATTTTCGGCTTTTGGATCTTCGGTTTTATTGAGACCGCGCAGGTAGAAGTTGAGACGCATCTCAAGGAGACGGTCCGGATCTTGGTTGAGGAAGTCAATCCCTCCTAGGACAGCATTGCGACCTGCTTTGTAGGATTCTTCATTTCCTTCCGGAATTTCGATAGTATGGCCTAAGATACCATGGTAGACAGCATAAACTCCTGTATAGCCAGAGAAGGAGTCATCCCAGCCATCGCCCCAATCCAGTTTTGGAATGATGTAACTATCGTATTTAGAATTGGCAACTCCTGCCCGTCCCATATGATGGGCATTTTCTAGCATCAGATCTGACAGAAGATCGTATTCGAAGTTCGGATCATGTGGTGGAGTTGCAGGTTCGATCAAGAATTCTTTGACAAAACCGTGTAAGTCGTAGAGAGCGATTGGATTCCATTTGTTGATCATTTGGATAACCGTGCGAACTTCAGGGTTGGTTTGGTAGCTGGCATCCCGGTTTGGATCGAGCCCGTTTGCTAGGGCCCGCAGGTTGAGAGCATCCCCATCTGGGTTTTCCGTGAAGTCAAATAAGAAGATGAATTTATTGAGCAAGGTTGGAATATCTAGCGTGACTGTTTTAGCATTTCCAGCTTCATCGGTGGTGTTAAAGGTCACCTTTTCCTTGGTCGCAAAAGTATTGAAGAGGCCTGTGATGATATCAATGCCTGGTTGTTCATCCGCGTGGGTGTTGTGGACTAAGACAGGTAATTTGTAATCCAAGGTCTTGTCCTTCAGAGCTGCCAGCATTTCGCTTGGCTTGGTCAAGGCTGTAGGGTTGGTACTAGAAAGGTAGTGATCAATGCTAGCTTGGTCCTTGCTCACGATCCCCATCTTCATATCCCGGCCTTGGGCACTCTTACCAAGGGTTTCCAGCTGCACCAAACGATCGGGTTTCGCTTCTTCCTTGGATTTTTCGATAGCAGCTAGCATCTCTTCATGTGTATGGTAGTCTTGGTAAGGTCGAAAAACAAGGGTCTTATTGATGGTGATCCCTAAGTCTGCATTGGTTCCGACTAGCTCATGGTTGCCGATGTAATTGCGATAAGTCCGGCGAATATTATTTGGGCTACGAAGACTGAGATCTTCACCAAAGAGATCCTGCACGTCAATGTGGAGATCCAGATCATTGCCGTTTGCGGTCTCTGTGATCGTAAGGAATGGATCCTTGCTCAGTGTTCCTGTCTCCATATCCCAAGTTTTCCACTCAGAGAGAGGCTTATTGTCTAAGGTCCAGTTGATCTTGCCAGCAGCTTGAGCTTTTTCTTGGACTTTGTCATCAATCGTACTCTTTTTCAGAGAGATAAATGGTGCTATCCGCCAATCGAGTCGCTTGGTCAGCGGTCGTTGTAGCACGGGTTAGTGCTTGGACTAGCGGCTGGCGCAACTTCTGTAGTAGAAGCCGCATCAGAAGTCGCTGCTGTTTCTGTAGGACTAGCAGGAGTTACTTCTGTGGCTGTAGCCGGACTGGCAGTATCAGCTGTCACAGGTGGCTCAGTAGCAGGTGTCGCTTCAAGGGACCGTGCTTGGGCTCTGTTTGAGGCGCTTCTACGCTATCGGCTGAAGCTTGGCCATGACCGATAACGGAAAGCAAGACAGCAGCGGAGAGGCTGAGTGTTGTAGTGTACAAATGTTTCTTATACGAAGACTTCATATAGAAGACCCTCCTTAAAAAGTTATTTTTCCAGTTTCTAGTATACCATTTTAGGAAAGCGTTTACAACAAACTGCCTGAATAAAAAAAGCCTTTTGCATCTTGCAAGGGCCTCTTTTGTCTATTCTGTCTCCTCATGGAATTGTTGGTAAAAATCAACCTTAACCTGGATAAAAGTTTCTAAGTCTCTTAAGAGTTGGAGCAAGGTGGCGCGTGTTTCGAATTCTTCACGGGTCTTAGGAAGAGGGCGTTCGCGAAAGATCGCTAAATACTGACTAATATCATCAAGAAGATCTTGGGCAGGATTTTCCTGACTTAACTGTTGGGCTGTCTTCTTAAATAGTTGTGCTAGGATTATGCTTTCACTCGCCGCTAACTGACAACGGTTGACGTTTTCTGCCATATCTCGCAGAATATCGTTTTGCCGCTTGCGCATTTCAAAGTAGTGAATATGGTAGTTGGTTTGGTGAAAGAGGTGGTTGGAATGGTCCAGATAGACTAGATTTAAAGCGTCCTCTAGGATACCATCCAACTCCTTGATCAAGCGAGCATCATTGCGACCATCCCCTTTACCAAGAAATTCCGCAAAACGATCAAGGATCTTCTTTAGTTGGTCTTCGACCACATCATGGTAATGATCGATCGCAGCCTGATTCGAAGGCATATAGAGATTGGCCAGCAGGGCAAAGCTGGTTCCAATTAAAAAGAGAGCAAGTTCATTGAGCAAGAGCCCCCAGGAAGTAGACTGCTCAATCAAGAGATGGGTGACCAGCACCGTACTTGGCGTGATGCCGATCTGCCAACCCAATAGAAAGGCGCAAGGAACATAGAGAGCGATAAAGACTCCCAGTGCCCAAAGGTTGAATCCAAAAAAGGAAAAGGCGAGACTTCCGATAGCAAGGGCCAGCAAGGTCGACATAAAGCGCTGGTAGGCCTGCTTGATGGTGCTGCGACGCGTATCCGAGATACTCAAGATGGCAATGACGCCAGCTGAGATGGCATAGGTCAAGCCCAGAGCATAAGCAAGGGCCGCTGCTAAACAGGTGGCCAAGGTGAGCTTGATGGTTCGTTGAAAAAGAGGCATGGCTTCCTTTCTAGTTTGGTTCGTTCATTAAGATAGATTTCATTTCATTATATCATGAATTGGCATCATCCTCCTTTCTTGTGGTATACTAGTTCTATGGAAAATAACGATATCGTATACGGTGTCCACGCAGTCACCGAGGCTTTACAAGCCAATACAGGCAATAAATTATATATTCAAGAAGACCTCCGAGGAAAAAATGTCGACAAAATCAAGGCCTTAGCAGCTGAGAAGAAGGTGTCGATTTCTTGGACGCCAAAGAAAACCCTGCAGGAAATGACGGAAGGAGCCGTCCACCAAGGCTTTGTTCTTCGTGTGGCAGCCTTTGCTTACACAGACTTGGCAGCGATTCTGAAACAGACAGCCCAAGAAGAGAACCCACTTTTATTGATTCTCGATGGTTTGACAGATCCGCACAATCTTGGATCTATCTTACGGACAGCTGATGCGACCAATGTCTCAGGCGTCATCATTCCTAAGCACCGTGCAGTCGGGGTAACTCCAGTGGTTTCAAAAACTTCTACCGGAGCGGTGGAACACATTCCCATTGCGCGTGTGACCAATCTCAGTCAAACTCTAGACAAGCTAAAGGAAGAGGGCTTCTGGATCTTTGGGACCGACATGAACGGCACGCCATCTCACCAGTGGAATACGGCTGGTAAATTGGCCTTGATCATTGGCAATGAAGGAAAAGGGATCTCAGCCAATATCAAAAAGCAAGTCGATGAGATGATCACCATTCCCATGAATGGTCATGTGCAAAGCCTCAATGCCAGTGTGGCAGCAGCCATCCTCATGTATGAGGTCTTTCGCAATCGACTATAATTCTAGAAAGGCAATGATATGAAACGAAAAATCTTATTGGTTGACGGCTACAATATGATTGCCTTTTGGCAGGAGACCCGCCAGCTCTTTCAAAAGAGTGAGCTCGATGCAGCCCGCAATATCCTTCTGCAAAAAAACTGAGCCACTATGCTAGCTTTGAAGGGATCGAAGTCATCTGTGTCTTTGATGCCCAGTATATGCCAGGAGTGCGGCAGACCTATGAGGAGTTCAATGTTCAGGTGGTCTTTACCGGTGAGGATGAGACGGCAGATGACTATATCGAGCGCTTGGCGGCAGAGCTTAACACGCCCCTCCACCAAGTATCAGTAGCGACCAGTGACTTAAATGAGCAATGGACCGTCTTTGCTCAAGGAGCTCTTCGGGTATCTGCCAGAGAGTTAGAAAAACGGGTCGCAGTCGTCAAAGGAAACCTCAATCAAGCGCAGCGAGTGGTGAACGATCAAAAACCACCCATGCGACCACTCGATCACGAAGTATTGCGACAATTACAAGAAATGATGGGAGACAAGTAATGACATTTGCTATTTTAACCGATTCGACCGCAGATTTAGATCAAAACTGGGCCAAGGAACATCAGGTGACCATTCTTGGCTTAACCATTGAGTTAGATGGGACGGTTTACCAGACAGTAGGCGAAGGTCAATTGACCAGCCCAGAGCTTTTTAGAAGCTATGAAAAAAATGGGGCCAAACCGACAACCAGTCAGGTCAATGTGGGCCAATTTCAGGAAACCTTTGAACAATTTGCCAAAGAAGGGAAAGCCGTGCTCTATGTGGCCTTTTCATCAGTCTTATCTGGGACCTACCAGAGTGCAGTCATGGCACGAGACCTGGTTTTAGAAGACTACCCGGAAGCAGTGATCGAGATTGTCGATCCGAAGGCTGCTGGGATTGGAGAGGGATATCTGGTCATGCGGGCAGTAGCTGCGCGTGATGCGGGCCGTTCATTAGCAGAAGCCAAAGAAGAAATCATGGACCTAGCGCCAAAACTGCGGACTTATTTCCTCGTCGATGATCTCTACCACCTCATGCGTGGAGGTCGTCTCTCAAAAAGTGCTGCAATTATGGGAAGTTTGGCTAGCATCAAACCCATTCTCTGGATTGATGCGGAAGGGAAATTGGTCCCAATTAGCAAGGTTCGGGGACGCAAAAAAGCTGTCCGAGAATTACTAGAGCTGATCAAAGCAGATATCGGTGAAAGCACAGCCTTGGTATCTTATACCAACGATCTAGAAGGAGCCGAAGCACTGAAGCAAGAAATGCTTGCGCTTGAAGGCATCGATGAAGTCCTCGTGATGCCTCTTGGACCGGTTATTTCAGCCCACGTCGGCCCTGAATTCCTTGATCGGATTTGTCATTGGAAAAGAAAATCGCAAATAATTTTCCAAATCGGTTGACTTTTATCTTAGAATTTTGATACAATAGTAGGCGGTATTGTTTACCCCATTTGTAAGGCCCCGGAACCTTTCAAATAACTCGCGGACCGGAACATCCGCCCTGTAAACAAACGACATTCATATAGGAGAAATCATGAACAAAACTACATTCATGGCTAAACCAGGCCAAGTAGAACGCAAATGGTACGTTGTTGACGCAACTGATGTACCTCTTGGACGCCTTTCAGCAGTTGTTGCTAGCGTGCTTCGCGGAAAAAACAAACCAACATTCACACCTCACACTGATACAGGTGACTTCGTAATCGTTATCAATGCTGAAAAAGTTAAATTGACTGGTAAAAAAGCAACTGATAAGATCTACTACACTCACTCAAACCACCCAGGTGGATTGAAATCAATCTCTGCTGGTGAACTTCGTTCTAAAAATGCAGTTCGTTTGATCGAAAAATCAGTTAAAGGTATGCTTCCACACAATACTCTTGGCCGCGCTCAAGGTATGAAATTGAAAGTATTCGTTGGGGCTGAGCACACTCACGCTGCACAACAACCAGAAGTTCTTGATATTTCAGGACTTATCTAAGGAAAGGAACAATAAAGTATGTCACAAGCACAATATGCAGGTACTGGACGTCGTAAAAACGCTGTTGCACGCGTTCGCCTTGTTCCAGGAACTGGTAAAATCACTGTTAACAAAAAAGATGTTGAAGAGTACATCCCACACGCTGACCTTCGTCTTGTAATCAACCAACCATTCGCAGTTACTTCAACTGCAGGTTCATACGACGTTTCGTTAACGTTGTAGGTGGTGGATACGCTGGTCAAGCAGGAGCTATCCGTCACGGTATCGCTCGTGCCCTTCTTCAAGTAGACCCAGACTTCCGCGATTCATTGAAACGCGCAGGACTTCTTACACGTGACTCACGTAAAGTTGAACGTAAGAAACCAGGTCTTAAGAAAGCTCGTAAAGCTTCACAATTCTCAAAACGTTAATCAATACGATTATATCAACGTTTACAGACATTCAAGAATTTTCTCTTGGATGTCTTTTTTTGTTCAAAAAACTAAAGTTCACCCCAAAATTCACCCCAAGTTCACCCTATTGCTTTTTGAGACTTCTAAAGGCTATTTCTCCTGCTGTTTGATTTACTTTTTCAGTAGTATTGACATAAGTCTTCGTTATTTGGATGTCACTATGAGTAAGTGCTTCTGAAATAGCATTTAATGATGTTCCAGCCTGTCTTGCCAGAGTTGCTCCAGTGTGTCTTAATTTGTGAGGAGATGCTGGAGGAAGTTCAGGATGTCTTCTTCGAATAGAATTCATTCGATGATTAAGATAATCAATATGAAGTGGAACGTTAATACCGTTTGTTCTATTATTGTATGTGAAAACGAATTGCTTTTCATTCTGTCTGATTCCAAACAGCTTTAGTTGCTTTTTTTGTTCTATTTTCCAATCGGTCAGGATATTCATTAGTTCTTTAGGTGCTTTAAATAGAGTTTTTTTATTTCCTTTGGTTGATTTAACATTTCCGAATTTGTCTAATGCTTGTTCAATGAGAATTTCATTTTTTTCAAAATTGATATGTTTCCATTGGAGAGCGTAGGTTTCTGATTTTCTATCTGATAAAAAGAATGTCGTATAGAACAAAGCATAATCTTTTAATTCCATTCGATCATTTTTTAGATCGTCATCAAATGCTTGTAGCCATTGTTTAAGTTCTTCCTCATTTAATGCTAGGTCTTCAAACTTTTTACTTTCTTTGAGGGCTAATTTTTTATTAGCTTTAATTCTACTGATTGTCTTTTTTACCTTATTGACTTGAATATATTCAAGCTCTTCTGCCCAGTCCAAGACAGAATTGACGTACCCTCTAATGGATTTAAAGTTGGCATAAGAATTCGATAGTGGAGTAAAGAAGTGACAAAACTAGTTGTTTATTTTCATTGAGATGATCAATAGAATAATTACCTAGGACTGGAAGAATTTGCAAACGAAAGAGATTTTCTGTTTGAAAGACAGTTACTGCTGTAGGTGGTTTAATAGTAGCAGTGGCTTGCCCTGCTTTATAGGGTTCTAGCCAAATATCTTTGTAAAAATCTTTGAATAGGATGTCTCCTTTCCTTTGAGATAAAGAAGAAGACCTTCCTAAACGTGCATTTTCAATATCAACAGCTAACTTAATCTCTGCTTCCTTTGCTTCTCTGCGAGTTTTGAATCTTTTTTCAAATCGTTTACCGATCCCTAACTTTCCTTGGACGTCATCTGGTATGTATACCCTTAGCCTATAGGATCCATTTTTTGTTTTTAAAATGCCCATTTTTTCCTCCTTATGCGCTTATCTCTAGTCGAGTCATCCACTGATTGATACTTTCTTTGCTGAAACGAATGGACTTTCCGACTCGAATATACGGTAGTCCCATTGCAATCCAGATATCAAGAGTATTATGTGAAATTCCTAGATAATGACAGGTTTGTTTTTTGTTCAGAAATGGAGTGTCTAATCCCATATCTTCTTTGAAATGATGAATCTCATCTTTGATAAGAGTTGCGATCATTTTTTGAATTTCTTGTGTCTGTTCTTCTGGTAATTGTACTAACATATTTTTTCCTTTCTAATGTCCAATAACATAGGTAAATTGTTTGGCAGTTTCTGCATCAAACGTGCGGTAACTAATGATCCCCAATCCTTTTACATTACACTCTGAGACGAGAATTGAACCATCTGATTTAACCTGTTCCACAAATGAAATGTGCCCGTATATTGGATCAGCTCCAGCTTGTCCAGGGGCAAATGATAGAGCAGAGTGTTCTGTTGGTGTATGGGTTATTGTGAAACCAGGCTTATTCATCCATTGTCCACCATTTCCCATAAATGGATCAAAGTTGACTCCAACTTGTTTTCCACGGTTGAAGACATACCAGGTACATTGTCCCCATGGATAAGTGCTTGTAATATAGCCAGTAGTGTCAATAGCTGTTGTCAGACTGTAACCTACGGGTATATCATTTGAAGTTACTCCTCCACCATCTCTAGTTTTTCCTGTAGTTTGTTCAGGAGCTTTTGGTGTTCCTCCATGTTCATCAATGAAGGCATCCAGTTTTTGCATGGTTTCTGCACGTCTTTTTCCCGATCCGGTGGTATCTGTGAAATAGACCCCACCATCAGTTGCTGGATTGAGTGTTCCATTCGCAAACTTTTTAGCTTTGTCATCTTGAATTTTGAAGGTTTGGTTTTTATTTCCAATGATGGTTTGCTGGGTTAATCCAACAACAGCAACTTCATCATTAAAGTTATTGGCATATTCTGGATTGGAGTCATAGGCTCCAAAACCAAACATATTGGCTCCAGGATTAGTGGCTACCCCAGCAGTTCCAAGGGAACTTTCATTCAGTGCGATTGCAACGATTCCACGGACATCAAGATTAGATTTAGCTTCCCATTCGAGGAGCTTTTTCCCATTAATTCGGGTCTTATCATAGGAGATTCCTAACGTATCTAAAAAGCCGTCTAATTGCTCTGCTGTGATACCGAAGCGATGAACCAGTAGGTTGTGAGTATAGGGATCTCCATCTGACCAGTGATCCGCATAAGTCACTCCATTTTGGGATTGGGGTGAGCCATTCGTTCCACCACCTCCGACAGCCCCCATAAGGATAATAATAATGAGGACTGGTAGAAAGAGAGGAATGAGACCAGCTAATAGAAACCATTTTAGTTTTTTCATCGAATCTCCTTTCTAGTTAATGTCTTATATAAGCAGTGAACAAAACAGTCCCAAAACGCCATTTTGCATCTAAAACGACTGAATGGGACTTAGTTTGTAGGATGATTTGGTCTCTTTCTTGTTCTGAGACTGGAAATAAAAGAAGGAAATCGACTGAGCGTTTTCCTTCTTGGTAGGCCTGATAAAGAGTTTCTTCAAGAACTCTTGAAAAAGAAGTTCTTGAGCGTATTTTGGTATTCATATCATTCTCCTCTGAGTTGTTTTAAGCGTTCTGTTAATCGGTCTCTTCGTTCAATATTTGTCCGTAATTTATCATCTCGTGTCATGGTTTTCCTATAAGCACGAGTGAAGGCATTGGATCCTTGGGCTTTGTACATGGCTTGAGGATCTTTATATTCCTCTAATTTGCGCTCAATATTATTAATGCGGAGTTGTTTAAATGGAGAAATCCATTCTTCTTTAAGAGTTTGGAATTCCTCGCTTGAACTTGATGTTGACTCCGCTGTGATTGGGGATTCCATTGAAGGAGTTGGTCTTTTTTCTTCAACTGGTTTAACCTTCTTAGGAATTGCCTTTGTTTTCGGAATGTTTGGTTCAGGAGTATCTGGATTTGTTGGCGTCTCAAGCGTTTCCGTTGGGAGTACTTCATCGGGTTGGTGCTCTGATTCCTTATTAGTAAAGAAAGATCCGACATTTTGGAAGTGGCTCTTGGCATTCATCACCATTCCAGCTCCGAAACCAGCGCCTGCTAAGGCAAAGTTCCCAAGGTGTTGAGCAGATGAAAGGCTTCTCGATGGTACTTGTGAAGCCACCTCCCTGGTCTTTGAGACCCCTTTTTCAACTTTGTTTCCAATATCATTCGCAACCATTCGTGCTTTAGAGCCAAGAATGAATTGAATCAGTTCAGCTTTGTATTTCCATAGAAGAAAATATACAAGTCCTTTTGATACAACTGAAATGAGTAGTTTAAAGACAAGGCCAAAGATAATCAAAGATGGAAGTGTTTTAAGGATGCCATCAAAACCTGTAATGACAATGTTTTCGATCATTTTTTCAATATAGAAGACTAACAGAGTTAATAGACTCGTGATAGCTGGAAAAAGAAGCCCACCAAACATGACTTTCAAGACTCCAAAAATCAGATCCTGCATTCTTGGTACAAAGGACATCAATAGCACAATTGGAAAAAGCAGGATCATCATCAGGACGAGTGTCTGAGCAATAACGTTTAACATTTGAATCAAAATAACTGGTATTGCTAATACAAAGGCTTCACAGATTTTGAAGATGACATAAAACATACGAGTAAAGATGAAATCTGGCATAGCTGAAACCCAACGGTTCTTTTCACCATCATCATTGGCTCCATTTCCTAGTTCATCTAGATATTTATTGCGATCTTTAGACTTAACTGCTTTAAAGTTTCCATTCTTATCGCCTGTTCCTAGTACCTTACTATCGTCAAAAGTTTCTTGTTTCCCATCTTGGCTGTTCTTATATTTCCCATTTTCTTGACCTGTATTGACAAAGACATAAGCTTTATAAGAGGTTTCTGCAATATAGCTATCTGCCATGGAATCGCCAATTTTAATGGATTTATTATTGCCATACTCCACCTTGATATTCGTGATATTTTTGGTGACATCTTGAGAGACATGGTTGATAGTATCAAGTAGATACAGACCCCCTGATGTTCCAGCAATTGTTCCAAAGTAACCAAATCCAAGGATGAGAACTAGAAAGACATGAAGGAGAGTCCTTGAAAAAGCTCCTTTCGAAAAGAAAAACTGGTAAAAGAGATAGAAAGCTAGGATTAGAAGCAACATTGAAACGAGTGATTGTTTTGCGACTCCACCAGAACTTGAACCGATGAATCCTTTCCAGATATTCATCGCTCCATTAAAGACATAGTTCTTATAGCTAGAGTAGAGATCAATTTTTTCAAGAATTCGAATCAGCAAAGAAAAGAAGCCCACCACTGCGTTTAGAATGAAAAAGAAGAAGTTGACGAAAAGCTCATTAATCAGAACCCAAGCCCCGTTAAAGGAAGCGAACCCAGTAGGTTCCATATAGGACTTGAGAGAGAAGATATCGACTCCTCTTAGTTTGTCAAAAGCTTCTTGCATGGGTTCACCTCCTAACTAGCGTATTTATTTTCAAGGCTTGATGATACAGTAGCTTTCATTGGTTTTAGAAGCATATCAATATCTTCAAAGATGTTGTGTACGGAAATCATATTGAGATTGCCATAGACGTCATAGTACAGGCATTGGCCAGAGATCATATTGTCAATCCATTCGAGATTGCTTTCAGTGACTTCTAGATTGACATGTTTTAGAATATCTTCTCGTTCTGACTTTTCATAAAAAGCAAAGATGGTACCAAAACCTGTTGTATCATCGTCATTTTCTGCATCATGTACAGATTGAGTAATCAATGCCAAGGTATTGTTTTTGGAGCGTCCAATCCGACGCATATTTTTGATAACGGCTTTTCCTTCTGCAGACTTCATAAGAATCCATGCTTCATCAAAGAACTCAATGGTATCTTCATTTTCATTTCGTTCTCCAAAGTGGGTACAGAAGGCACCAAGCGCAAACATGAGGGCAATAGAATTGCGTTCATGATCTGAAATTTTTGTGGAATCGTCTTTTGGTAGTTTGAGGTTATTGACCTCTAAGATAGTCACCCGTGATTCATAGTTAAGTCCTTGAGTGGTTCCATCTGAAAAGGCTAGTTCCAAGATAGAGTTTGTGACAATTGAAGTCAGATAACGACCAACCGAAGCAATTTCAGAGGAAGTAGAGTCTCTCAGAACTTTTAGGACGTGTTTAAATCCGACTTTCTCACCAGCGACTCGTTTTTCTACAATCGCATTAATAGCTTCTGTGATCGCTGTTTTTTGATCCATCGTGACATCATCTACAGCTTGTAGTAGAAACTCGAGCATATTTTTGGCAACCTCTACAGCTTGTTCTTTATCTAGAACAACAATCGGATCTAAGACTCCGTGGTTTGATGGAAGCGAGCTATCTAGTGTTACAAAGTTAAAGTTCTCAATCTGTTTCTTGCGTTCAGGATAGAGACGTGCAAATTCAGGTGAGTTGATCACTTCTTGGTAGTGATTTCTAAGTTCACGTTTAGGGTCGATATAAAGGGTTTTAACATTTTGTAAAGCCACACTTAAAAAGATGATCTGAGCGAGGAAAGATTTCCCTTGTCCTGTTGCACCCGTAATGATGATATGCGGGTTCTTGGTAATCTTTCCAGCGATATCTTCCTTATTTCCGACTGTCGCATTATAGAGGACAATGTTCTTTGAGGAATCAATAGCTTTAGCGATATTGTCCCAACGGCCTGTCCAGTTATCTACTCGACCAATATACCAACCGATACGGTTTCCAGAAGAAGTATTGGTAAAGGGCATGAGTTCTGAAAAACCACGAGCTGTGACCATATGTGTCCAGGTGCGAGTTTTCTTTTGAAGATTTTCTCCATAGAGCAACGCTTGAAAGAGATAAGGTCCGTCTTGAGAGGCTTCACTAATTTCAACTCCCATATCATCAAAGTAGTTCAAAACCACTTGTCGTCTTTGACGGAGTTGGTTCACACTAGAAGCAGAGATGATAAGATAGGCACCATATTCGATGATATCTTCCTTGTTTCCGACTTTCTTCATTAAGTCCTTGAGGGAGATGGAACCCATGATAATCTCGTCTTGTTGGACAGTATCGGTATTTTCTGCCTCTTCCATGATGTTTCTGTAACGCGTATTCGAGCGTCCCATTCGACCCTTGATTTTACCTGTATCAATGAATTCCGCTTTGATTCGTAGTTCTACGGGAAAGTTCAAACGTTGGATAAATTCGCCTAGGTGAAAGCCATTGAATTGAACAGGAAATTTACCTACAGGAAGAATCGTCACAAAAGAGGATCCATAAGGGCTTTCTAGCTTGAGGAAGCCACCTTTTAAGACTTTGATCAAGGTATCAGTGATATTGAATTGAGCACGATTGGCCAGTACCTCTTTCTTATAGTGAGGGATATAGCGGAGGTATTGCATTCGCTGGTAATAAAAGAGTTCTTCATTGGATAAACGTTTTGCCCGAAGGACAGAGAAGGCTTGGAAATGGTGAATTCATCACTTTTGTAGTCGTCATACCAGGTGGGGCTTAATTCATATTCATAGCCCAGACCCTTGGCGATTTTTTCAGTGAACTCATTAAAGCTCTCATAGGCCAAGTCTTTGACGGTAGCTCCATGATTTTGTTTGCGTAAGGTCACGCCCACAACCCAGTCAAACTGATAAGGGATTTCCATTTCATCTGTTAGACGATCCACCGTGTAAATAAGAAGTTCTTCTCCTAATTCACGACTGTCATCTGCTAGAGCATCTGAAAAGTCCCGCATTTTCTCTTCTAAGAGATAGTCTTTAGGGATCAGAGATATTTCAAAGAATTTGTTTTTCTGGAGCTTCTTCATCATTTGAGCAACCGTAATTTTGTGTTTGCCCTTTTTTTCATCATCCGTAATCGTGATGGGAGTGTTTGGAATACGGTAATACGCAACGACTGTTTGATCTTTTTTGAGAGCTAGATTTTCATGTGTTTCCCTAATAGGATAAGTTAAAGTAATACTCATAGGTCCTCCTTTTCTATAGATTTGTTTTTTCAAAGACAATTTCTTCTACAGGCTCTATTCGATCTTCATGGTAGATAGCTTTTTTGTTTAGCTTAAAATCCCAGAAGTAAATCAGGTAATCTCCAATAAAGACGTGCATCTTTTTACCGTGAGGCTCGTATTCAGTATAGAATTTAGCCAATTTGTAAGGGAGATACCAATAGAGCAAGAGAGAAATTGAGTGAGTGATTTTTGCGAGTGGCACAAAGATAAATCCTCCAAAGAGTAACATGGCCACAAAAACGATGATAAAGACAATGAAAAAGGACAACTGCATCGGTGTCGCAAAGTACCATAGTCGAGTGCCCTTTTTTGTCTTGATTTCTTGGATCCAATAAGGAGCATTTAGGCCCTTACTGTAATCATAAAGTCTTTCTTCATTCATACTTAAAGTCCTGATTCAATACCGAAGAGTCGCAGGAACCAGCCGACTGCTTTTAGGATATCTTGTCCTTTCGCAATAGAAACAATAACGGCATAGAAACCAACGACAGAGAAGAGTTGAAGCCAGGAGCTGTTCCGCCAAGCCTTGATCGCTAAGAGCACGGCAATGGCTGTCAGGATCCAAATTCCGTCGCCCTGGAGGAAGGTTCGTAGATTGTTTGTATTCATAGAGTTCTCCTATTCTTTATCATTTGCATAATTCAGTGGAATGGTGTGTTCTAGTTTTGAGACATAGTAGGTCTTTTCTTTTTCTGAGAGAGTAAAGGTGAAGTTTTCCGAGTGAGTGGTACCTCCAACTTCAAAGGTAGCTTGGACATAAGCGATTAAATCATCACCGTCCTGTTTGAGATAAGTGTAGTCGATCGTTTTGAAAGTGCTATTTGCGATGATATCCACATCCTTAGCAATCAGATTAAGATTATCTTGGCTTGTGGTGTAGTTGGTAAAGAAGACCTTGAGGAATTTCTCTACTTTCTTACGCTCACTGTCTGAAAAATGATCATTGGCAGTGAGTTGGAGCTTATCATCTTCGCTAAAGTGTCCAGCTTGTGAGGATTCAATGGCAGAAAACCAAGGAAGGCCAGAAACGTAATATTTTCCATCTTTTTCATCAAATGGAATATTGAAACCTGTCACAATTTCTTTTTCTTCTGTGTTGTTATCCCGATGGATGCTTTCCTTGTATTTAACCTTATAGGTCGCAACTTTTCCTTCTACAGTCACTAACTGAGAATAGAGAAGTGAGCTGGGGTTTCGAACTTGCCCTTGAGATTTTACATCAGGGATGAAGTTGTAAAATTTATTTAAGTAGTCCACTTGCTCTTTTTGTTTTTCACCTTCATTAGGAAGTGTGAAATAAGCATATACGTAATCATTCAAGTAATACTGGAGTTTATAGTCATATTTTCTACTAGACTCCATTGGCTGTGCTTTTTGATTTTTTGTTGCCTCCACTTGAGCTTGTAGTGTTCCTACCTTATTTGAGAGTGTGATAGCACGGACAGATCCTAAGAGACCAACAAAAAGGAGGAAAGAAATTCCTCCTATGACTGCAATATTGACGGTCTTTTTATTGGTAACTTTTAGTTTTGGTGGACCTCCTTTTTTCTCCACCTTTTTAAAGTGTGAGAGATATTCTTTTGCTTGAAGCAAATAGCGTTTAGCTTTATCCATATATCCTCCTTTAGAGACCAGCAAGCTCAATGAGCTTTGAGCCTTTCGCATAGAGGCGCTTATTGGCTTTTTCGATCTCGCCATTAATGTAATAGTAGCCTCGCAACTCAGTTTGGAGTTGTTCGATCAAGTCAGGTTTTAGATCCTTGGCTTCTTCTTTTTTAAGGAGACTATTTAATTCACCAGCCTTGGTCCAAGCCTCTCTATGATCTTTCTTTTTCAGTAATTCTCCCAGTTCATTTGTGACTTGAGAGACTTTCTTTTCAAAAATAGTTTTAGTAGCCATTTCAATTTCCTTTCTAAATTTTTCTTGATTGTCTTTGATGGTCTTTTGGATATAAGTAATGAGTGACGGGCGCATTTTCTTATTTACGCTCAATACTTGACCATCTAACGTGAAACAGGCATGTTCATAGGTATAAAATCCTCTACTATCTGGAAGTTCTTCTGTACACCTACCAGCGCATTCATAGTAGAAGTCCTTATCTTTTCTTAAAATGATATACATATACCAAAATTCATGTTCTGGAAGAAGCAGAAAATCTGCTTGATAAATCTTCTTTAGCATCTCAAGAAGCCTCAAGCAGATCATCGTAGCCTAGAGCTTGGTAGATAAAATCTGAATCAAACCAGAGCCAGTCATTGATTTGTCCTTCTGTTGGCGTATCACCAGAGAAGATATCTTCACAAATGACGGTTAGGGTATCCACTCCACCACGTTCACGGACAGTGTTCAAGGTGGTTAGTCCACCAGACCAAGCTTTAAAGTTTTCTAGTGAATTGATTTGAACTTTGTATTCCATATAGTTTTTCCTTTCTAGTGTTCATAGTGTTTATTGGCTTTGAGAAGTCGTAACATGGCTTTTCCTCGATCAGTAATCTCTCCGCTGTTCTGAATCATCTTCATGTATTCTGTTTGGAGGATCTTGTCTGCTTCAGTGACTAGTGCAAGAGAGTTAGCAACTTGATAGGTAAGCCAGCGAATCGTTCGCTCAATACTGTATGGTTGTGGGTTGGTTGAGAGTTTTAAGGGTTCGACACCCCCAAAGAGACGTTGCCATTTTTCATCGGGTTTATAGGCTCCAAAGCGAGTGAGACCATCATAGACTTGGATTTCTTTATTGACGATACCTCTTGCGATTTCTCCGAGATCTACACCATTGATGTATTCCTCCACAATGCCTTGAGCTTTCTGATCTGAAAAGCGGAGTTCATAGCGATTCCAGATACCAAAAATCTCCAAGGATTCGTCCAAGGAGATGTTTTCCATTCGAGCTATTTCATAGCGCTTTTCATAAAAGTTGAAGTAGAGTTGACTTTGACGACTTCCAAAATAAATGGACAAGCCGTGATTAGCTTCCATGTCTTCATTATCTGTGAAAGATCCACCACCCGTGATATTCCATTTCTTGATCGTATCTAGAACAATCTCTTTGGAATAGAGTTTATCAATCAATTTGGGAATTTGAATTTGTTCGTCCTCGTGACCATACCCTTTATAGAGTTCATCGAGAGCGATATCGAGTCGCTTCACCCGAACATCTTCATAGGAATAAAGAATGTTTTGAAGAAAGATCTGCCAAGTGATTCCCTTGTCTTCTAGAAGCAATTCCAGCTCACGGCATCCTTGACCAGATAGTTGAAGACAAGTTTGGTAGTCATTGGTTACAGACTTATCAAAGAAATCAAAAATCCAGATATTCCCTCGTTGCCATAAGTGGGTATAGTTCATGAGACGGGTTTCTTGGTCTGTAAATTCGCTTAGGTGACAGTGAAGGAAGTTTTCACAGAAAGCGTCTAAATCCTTTAATCGAGGAAAGGTCAATCGTAGATAGTCGATCTGAGCCCGAAGACTGTTTTTATCGCAATCTTGATAGTAACCAAGTCTTTCTTTAAGTTCTCTAAACTTATCAATCGTCAGTCCTCTTTCGCCTGTTTCATAAGAGCGGTAGGTTCGTGTAGGAAGATCAACAGCTTGTGCAAATGCTTTTTGACTAAGTCCTGTTTGTTTTCTGAAATTCTTAATATGAAAAGGACTAATTTTGTCCATTCATCGCAACACCTCTTTCTAACAAAGTGACACACTTTTTTGACGAAAGTGACACACTTCATAAAAATTGAAAACCCAACTCCCATAAGGAATGAGGAGGGGTGGACTTGGCGTATTTGCCAAATGTAACCCCCCTATTAGAAATAGTGGGAAAATATGAAAAAAAGCCCTTTAAAATGAGGCTTTTGAGGTGTATTTCTTTTTTTTGGTAGCTAATTTGGTAGCCAAATAGATTTAGTCGATAAAATCACTTGATATGAGATTGAGTTTATCTGTTAATTCGGAATCAGCGTTTGGGTATAAATGACTATAAATACTAAGTGTAGTTTTGACATCAGAATGACCCAATCGTCTTTGAATATATAGAGCATTTACGTTATATTCATTAATGAGTAATGATGCGTGAGAGTGTCTCAAACCTTTGGGTTGAATGTATTTAACACCTGCACGTTTAGAGTATTTTATAATCTGGTCTCTAATACTACGCTTACGATATGGATTTCCATCAAGTGATAGAATGAATGGTATCTTGTCAACTTTTGCTTGTCGTTCTTTCCATTCCTTAAGTACGTTTAGAGTGTTATCATCAAGCCCAATGGTTCGTCTGGAGCTTTCCGTTTTTTTAGTTTGTTACGCTGAACCCAATTTTCACGGTTTATGTACTGTAAGTTGTGATTGATTGCTAGAGTTTTTCTTTTTCAAAATCTACATCTTCCCAATAAAGAGCAGTCGCCTCATTTACACGCATTCCCGTAAAATAATATAACCAAAAAAAGTGTATAAACAAAGTGCTCAAAATAACTCTTTTTTTATCAAGTGATTGTATTACTTTTTTTGGAACTCGTCTTTTGTCCAAAAAAATCTATATGTTTTTTTATGATTGGAATTGGACTGATATTACTTGTGGGAATTTCATGAAAAATCAACCCATATTTTTTCGCAGTTTTCAAAACTTGATTAAGCAATGTCATCTTGTTTCTTGCATATGAATTTGAATATCTCTCTAATAAACCGTTTCTATAATTAATCACATCATAAGTAGTAATTTCTCTAGGTTTTTCTTACCAAAGTATTGAATAAATTCATCGAATATAACTTGACGTCTGTGTTCGAGATCCGGACTTGTTGTAGCGTAATAATTTGGCATAAAAACTTCTTCCATAAACTGCTTAAAAGTCCATTGAGTATGCTTAATTCCTCCTTTTTGTTGTATCTTATTCAAGGCTCTTGTACGTGCTTCAAAGGCTTCTTTTGCGGTTTGAAAACCACGTCTACGTTCTTGATAAGGTTTACCAGTAGCTAGGTCAACTCCAGCTTTAAAATAATAAGTATATTTGCCAGTCTTATCATCTTTCGTAACACCGGTATATCTAGTTTTTGACATGTAGTTCCTCCAATCCAAGTATCTCTGCTACAACTGATACTGGAACTGTTCCAAGTCCTTTATTATTATAAAAATCGAATCCACGTTCAACCATAATATGTTTTGCTTGCCGTAAAATATTATAAGCAGTCCATTTTGAAAACCCTAAGTCCATAATTTCTTGTACTGTCATAGTTAGTTTATCGTTCATAAGTCAATTTCTCCTTTACTAGTAAGTTCTAGGAATTCTCCTATTAATTGTTTGAGTTCATTATTTAATCGTGGGGTTTGTTCTTTAAGTGCATCTTGTAGTTCTAAAGAAAATGAGCTACTATCAAATGCTTTTAGGTGTTTTCTAAGTCTGGTCTTTTTCACTCTAATAGTGTTAGGTTTGAGGTAGGGGAATAATTCGGGTAAGAGTGCTGGTTCATGAAGAAAAATATAGGCAAATGCTTTGCTATCATCTGGAACACTCGAAAGACTAAAGAAGCTAAAATTCTCCAATCGTTTAGAAATCTCTGAAATGGTTTCTTCATTTATAGCCTTTGTCCGAAGTTGGAACTCTAATCGCCACCAAAAAGGCTTACTCTCTATATTTAATTTATCAGCTCTTTTATGACTTAATACCTCTATATTCTTATTGTACAAACGTACTTGAACGTTGCTACCACTTGCACCCCAGTATTTACTTTCTATATTTCCCCCTCTACCGTAGAATATTTTATGACTAACCCCTCCTTTGATATGTTGTAAAAAAACTATTTCTGGCCTATTGAAGATATCAAAAGCAAGATCTAATCGTGACAGTCTAATTTCTAATCGATTTAATCGAGCGTAATTCATAATCTGCCTCCACACTTGTAACCCCTCAAATTCTTTTAGTGAGTTTGGGTTGAAGTCTAGGCGTATGACTTGATAACCACCATAATCCGATAGTTGAAAGAAAATTAGATTTATACTATCTTCGTTTATCGTTTTTATAAAGAGTAAAATAGTCTTCTCTTAGATTTTTCTTGAATACTAAATTCTTGAATTATATTATCGAGTGATTTTCGTAATTCACGAAATATTCGTCTAAGTGATTGGTTCTCACTATCAAAGATTACTGTTAATCTGTCAATACTGATATAAATAGATTTTTCTAGTTCTGATAAATCTACTTTTATTTTTGATATTCTCGTAGAGATTGAATGGTATTTTTTTCAATGTAACGCCTCCTTTCTATGCTTAAAAATCTGCGTAATTCGTTGCTACTATTGATTTTTTTGCCAATGGCTCGTTACTTAGGACGTTGCCTTAAGTGTATCGGATTGCTGGCTGTTAGAAACGCCAGCTTTTTATATTAGAGATTGGGAGAACTTCGAGCTTCGGGCGCTCTGCCTTCGGCTTGCGCCCTTGCACTTGTCTCCCAATCTCTAATTTATTAGTTTTTAAACTACTCAAAATACTTGTCTAGAAAACTCGAGAGCAGTTCAAGTGCTCGAAGTTCAATTTCTTCGTCTCGAATATCGTTAAATACATCATCATTTACTTGAATATATTCTTCTAAACTAGGCGAATAAAAAAAGAATGAGTATTGTTAATTTTTGTTGTTTTGAAATGCCAATTGTGTTGATGTCATAATATCCTCAATCTAGCCATATCTCACTTTTTTTATGGACTTTTTATTACCATTTTGGTATAATTGTATTGGTTTTAAACGAAAGCCTCAGAACGCTTTGCAGAGCTTTCTGGGGTGTTTTTGCATACTCATAAATTTAACTAGTATCACTTATTTTGTATGCTTTGTTTTTGTATAACCATTTTGGTTATATAAGTATAATACAACCATTTTGGTTATAAGTCAATAGAAAAACGAAAGGAATTTTTAAAATGTTAAAAGACAATATAAAAAAAGCCCGACTAGATGCAGGGACTTACTCAATTAGAAGTTGCTGAAAAGTTAGGTGTAGCTCAAGCCCAGTACGCTAGGTGGGAAAACGGAGGGAGAAATCCGAAAGATGAAACAGTAGAAAAATTAGCTGAAATCTTTGGTACATCTTTTGAGATTTTAAAAGGACGTGATGACGGACTAGAAGAAATTGTTAGTTTATTGAGAGAGTATGAACTAACCGAAGAAGACAAAAAGAAATTATTACTTTTTTAGAAAACTTTCTTGCTAATAAGAAAGAGGCTCATTGGAAAAGAGACAAAAATTTAAGAGATATTTTGTAAATGTCACTTTGTGTGAACATGAGTGAATTTGAGTTTAGAGAATGATAGGAGATTGTTTACAATGATAAGTTTAGAGTTGATGTCTGAAGAAAATAGCATAGATGTTTATTCTTTTGAAAAAGAAAATAGAGAGTATTTTGAGCGAAGTTTACCTCCTAGACCAGCTCACTATTTTGATTCAGAAAGTTTTAAAGAAATTACAAGGGAATTGTTAAGGGAACAAGAGAATCATGATGTCTACATGCATCTTATTAGAGATGCACAAGGTATTATGGTTGGAAGAATCAATTTAAGTGTTTTAGGGAAGGATAGAAAAACAGCAGAACTTGGATATAGGATTGGAGAAAATGTTACTAATTTAGGATATGCCAGCGAAGCGGTTAAACTCGTTTTAGAAAAGGCCTTTACTACTTATGGTTTACATAAGATTATCGCGGGGACGGCAACGTACAATCTGGCTTCTCAGAGAGTGCTTTTAAAAAATGGTTTTACCTTTAGTAAAATCATAGAAAATGACTTTCAAATGAATAACGAGTGGATTAATACGGCAGTATTTGAGATAAGGAATCTATAGCATCATCATTACCAGACGTTTGCCAAACCTCAACATTTCTAGTAGACATTCGTCTACTTTTTTAAGTGTACTTGGTTCGTATTTTGTAAGCACTACTTCAAGTCATTATGATTGGGCGATGAAGAAATTAAAAGCACATCAAAAAAATTGTAAGAAAAAATAAGCAGATATGGTATCTTTTTGGTAGCTAAACAGACAAAATATCTTGTTTTTTGCAAATAATACTTAAAAAGAATGTTGATTTATCAGCATTCTTTTTCGTTTCAAATCGATTCTCGGAATTAGAAAACGGGGGTTGAAGTTTCATCATGGCCTAGAGACTTCGGGCTACGGTCTGCGCCTGACCTGCGGTCAGGCTTGCCCTTGCCCTTGTCCTAGCCCATGATGAACAATCGTCGCTTCAACTGCTTTTGGATAAGACCTGCGTCCGCCCTCTTCAAATTGAGCGAGGATTTCAAGAAGAAGTTTTTCTTGAAAAGGATCCACTAGAATAGCGGATACAGTCCGTTCAAAGATGATCCCTTGTTCTGTTAAGAGATAGATAATCTTGCGTAAGGTTGGCATTTTAAGATTTTGTTCATCCGCAAATTCCTTGAGTGGTCTTTTGTTTGGTTCGTTTTCTATAGTCTCCTCTTCCTCTATAGGATCAATTGTTTCAACTGTTGGTTTATATTCTTCAAATACTGAGAATTCTTCTCCTTCAAACTCCATAATGGGAATTTTAGAGTAGGCATCGTAGAAGGAAAAACCTTGATCAAGCGGAACATAAGGAGAGAAAAACTCACCAGCCAGCTCGCCATTATTTGCGATATAGCCCCGTCCTTTGACCTTTACTCCATTGATTTCATCTAGCTTTTTGAACTCTTTGGTTTTATTAGCATCTCCAAACATCATGTCATATCCTGTTGATTCTAAATGACCGACGGAGAGACGCTTCATAAAGTTATCCCGAAGAGCCGTTTTAATAAATTCACCGTCGGGCCGTTGCATAGCAAAGATGATAAAGACTCCAGCTTGACGTCCTTCTAGAACTAATTGTGAGAGGTATTCCATGAGTTCTGACTGTTGGCTATAGTCACGGTCAATTTTTGCCATAAGAGCTGCCCACTCGTCCACCAGAATGAATTTTGGTTTCATGTCATAGTGAGTAAAGTTCTTTCCAGCTTGGAATTTTGGCGAAGTGGACATCCGTTCATAGCGTTTTTCCATGAACTCTACATTCTCTTTAAAACAGTTGATGATATCTTCCTTACTAGTATAAACACGGCCATGAAAGACTGGAATTTTCTTTAATCCAGCAAGGTCCGAATTCTTTGGATCACAGATATCGACAAAGCCGATTTTAGCCAGGGCGTAGATAATGGTCATGAGAACAACGGTTTTTCCTCCACCTGTTCCACCACCGATGAGAAGATGAGGTTCTTCGATATAATCCCAAGATACATCTTTCATGAGCTGGAGTTTGGATCCCTTGACTTTTACTTCATCGATGGTGACTCTGCTATCAATTCGGTTAATAGCAATTTCATACTTGATAAAGCGATTATCAAAGGTTTTATTACGAAAGTCCCCGTTAAACATGACTTCAAGCGTAGCTCCAAGGTTGAGGAAGCGATCTTGAAATTTATTGCCTTCTAGAATGAAACTTACTTCAATCTTGTAGCGAGACTGCTTGATATACACTTGAGGTAAGGTGATTTTTTCAATGATCTTGTTTTCACGTTTAACCTTTTTAACGAGATAGAGGTTATTCTCTAACAAAAAACGAGAGAGAATTCGAAGACTATTGAGCTTTTGAAAAAAGAGCATCTTCCTGTAGCAAACCCGATTGATAAACCAAGAGAAGATTAAAGAAAAGAGAAGTCCAGCTACTAGAAAATAGCCTTGAGGTAAGGGATGGACTTTTAATTCTTCTAGATGTAAGTAGCTGTAATAACTAATAGCCAACAAAAAAGGAAACCACCAGATAAACCATGTGATTCCCTTTAGTTTACGATGAAAAACTCGAACTCTTTTTCCACGATAGGTAAAGAGTTTCATCCTGTATCACCTCCTAGTTTTCCTTCTTATTTTCTACTGGTTTGTTTTCTTTAGTCGGTGCGCCTCCAGTTTTTTTCTTGATTTTAGAAGCAAAGAGCTTATAGATATCATTGCGATTGACGTGAGTATGTGTGATAACAATATCTTCCAATTCAACCTCTTCTCGGTATTTAATACCCAGGTCCTCGATCTCAGACTCAGACATATCTGCGATAGTGAAAAAGAGTGTTTCGTGCTGGACAGAAGAATGAATCCCTACGACAATTCCACGGATCTCACCTGTATTGACTTGGACAAATGATCCATCAGGATTTCGTTGTGAGCGATCCACTTCAAAGATGATATCAGGGCCCTCAATGCCTCGGAAAGTCAGTTTTCCAAGGACAGCTGGGACATCTAGTCCATCTGTAATAACACGATAAGTCTTGTCAGCAATTTGTAGTTTTTCTCCGTAGTTTAATCCAATTTTAGCCATGTGATTTTCTCCTTTTATTTCTTATTTTTTAATTACCAATTTTTCCGCAAAGACATTAAGATAAGGTGCAACAGTATTGCCATTTAAAGCAGTGTCTGGGAAAAAGATTGGGTTAACCGCTTCTACTAGAGCATCTTCTGGGAAGACTGTTGTAGAGGCTGGTGTGATGACATGAAAGGCTCCGTGCTCTGCGCTGTTTAGAATGTGACGTTGGTATTTGCCTTCTTTTCTAAAAATAAATTTAGGAGCATCTCCTAAACGTTCGTAGTAAGCAGGGCCAATAAATTCTGGTTTCATTTTAAGTGTTTCTGAGATCATAAGTATTTCCTTTCTGAGTGTAAAATAAAAAGAGTTAAGCCAGTTGCTTCACTCTTGAGTAATAGTGGGTAAATAATTTTCGTTTAAACATACGACTATAGAATTGAATATCTCCATGAGCATAGCCATTTCTACGAGCATCCTGAGCAAGATTATCTAAATCTATTTGAGCTTGAGTATAGAGTTTAGCCTGTAATTTATCAGATTCACTAAACATGCCATAGGTAAATTCATAGTTATCATAGAGTCGTTTACATTGTAGTGCGAAAAAAGTTTGTCATATCATTCTCCTTTATTGTAATAAGTAAAAAAGCTACTAAGTGAAAAAAGGAAAGAACTTAGTAGCTTAAGAGTAGGTCTATCTAGTTAGATAGACAGCAGTAAAGAAAAGTTATTTGGTTGGAAAGATCCCTCTTTCCACGGTGGCAACGTTTAGCAAGGTGCTTTGCGTCAATTACCATCGCTTTCCCAGCCAATCTCTTTAGGTAGTCATGATCATACCCAAGGGATTCTCTTACGCTCTTTGGCGAAGCCAGTTCACTTTACTATTCGGAAAAGTGCGAAAGTCCGAAATGCGTGGAAGCCCACAAGAATTGAGTCTTGTTTTCTATCTTCACTTCAACCATAAAACGGACTTGACTTTTCTTATCAAAACATTTACAATAAAGGTACGAAGTTTATGTGTTGTTCTGATGATCAGTCCTCTGGTTGTCAGACGCACTTTTTATTTAATTGTCAATGATCTCAATTGGTAGGGATTATTATTTTGATTTTTAATATCGCTACCAGCTATATTTATATTTTATCGCTGTTAGCGATAAAAGTCAAGGGGTTTTTGAAAATTTTTTTAATAAAATTTGAAGAGGAATAGCTATGGCGTTTGCAGAACGTTTAAAAGAATTACGAAAACAAGCTCACCTAACTCAGGTTGAACTCGCAAAACGATTAGGGATAGGACAATCTTCCTATGCAGACTGGGAGAGAGGCAAGAAAAAACCAACCCAAGAAAATCTTGTTAAGATAGCACAAGTTTTAAATGTATCAATTGATTATTTAGTTGGAAATTCAGAAGAAAAATCGGATGAATTAGATAATATTGAATTGCTTTTCCGTATGAATTCAAAGGGTTTAACTGAGAAAGAAAAAGAAATCTTCAAAAAAGAACTGATTGAGTTTATGGAAAAGAGAAAAAAAGCATTTGAAAAAAACAAGTAAACTAAAAATTAGCCTTTTGTTTGATAACTTCATTGATTAAAAGGAGTGTTTTATAAATGGATGTAAAAAAAGAATTTTTGAAAATAATGTCTGAACAAAAAGAAATAGCCTTAGCGACATCTGTAAATAATATTCCAAATGTTAGAATAGTCAATTTTATTTTTGATTCAACCCATAATATACTCTACTTCTCGTCTTTCAAAGGTAATGATAAGATTAAGGAAATGGAATCAAACTCTCATATAGCATTTACTACAATTCCACACTCTGGGAATGAACATGTAAAAGCTAAGGGTTTAGTTCAAAAAAGTACCAAAACTATTTTTGAAGTGGCGGAACAATTTATTGCTAAAGTACCAGGTTACAAAAATACTATTGAATTTGCAGGGGAATCTTTAGTTTTATTTGAAATACGATTTGATACTGCGATCGTTACCAAAGATCTAGAAACAATACAAACTATAGAACTTTAAATTAAAGTTTCAAAAATGGAGATTAAAGTATGGAAAGTTTTGAAATTGAAATACCAGAAATGGAGCATTTTGAAATTGATGTCAGAAAAAAGGAATTATACAACTACGATTTCCAATCATATTCATTAACTCCACTGCAAAAAAAGAAGCTTCTTTAGTAGTTGCTAATAAGATTAGAAATAATTTATTTACTCATATTCCTGAAGCTAAATTATTAAAAAAACTTGTTGAAAAGAATGATAATGACAATGTAGAATACGTTGCAAAATTATCTGAAGTTGCAAAAGAAAAGTTAAAATCGGGAGAATGGAGTTATGGTATACGAAAAAAGACAGGCGAGACCTATGCAGTATTAAAAGATACTGAAACTGGAAAAATCAAAAGTAGTGTAACTCTAGAGAAAAGGGCTGTCAAAGATTTAGGGAATCTTCCTGAACTTTCCGCGATACAAGGACAATTAGCATCTATCTCAGAACAAATTGAAAGCTTAAATGAACTAGTTATCCGGGTAGAACAAGGACAGTATAATGATAGATTTTCAGGATTTTTCAGTGCACGTCAACTAATTGTCGAAGCATTAGCAACCAGAAATGAGCAATTAAAAAAAGAATTACTACTGTCAGCAATTAAAGAAAATAACAATACTATTGCAAAACTAATGATGTCAATTTACACTGATAGTATAGATTTTACCAATCTCAAAACAAAACAAACAGACGCTAATAGAATAAACATTCTACTTCAACAATCAATTAGTTACCTATCATCTGCAATGCAGTTAAATGTTGTTGCTTATACGGTATTAGAGGAACATGAGTCTGTTATAGCTGTGTTAAGCAATTACAAAGCTTTTACTGAGCAAACTTTACTTGAGCCTAAATATGATGGAAAAAGTTTAGCTTGGAAAATTGATAATTTTACAAAAGGAAATAGCAACACTTTTATAAATTTGACACAGAGTATTTCAGAAAATATCAATACATTGGTTAACCATTCAGAAACATTATTAGTAGAGGAAGATACGAATGAAAGAAGAGAAAGTTAAAACATGTAAATACCTTAGATGTAATAAAGAAGTATACTCTCCAAAAGCAAAATTCTGTGGAGAGCACGAAAGATTTTATAGAGAACACAGAAATAAAATTGGAGGTGCGTTGTTGACTTTTGGAGGTATCGCTCTTTCAGCTTTAGTAAAAAAACAAAAGAAATAATCAGACTATGTCTATATATTTAACGTAATATAAAAAAGGTGGACATCCATCCACTTTTTTTATATAATAAACTCAACCATTTCGGTTTAGTTTTGTGCGTTGTGATTTAAAGGAGGTGTTATTCATTGGATGAATTGTATTCAAGAGTAAGTAGAATTACAAAACAAGCCCTTTATTCCTTTATGAAAGAGGAAGAAATTTCAACTCTACACTATCACTTTCACTATTATTTTGACTACTGCATTCATGAGAATAACATTCAAGTCATTAGTCACCACTTTTCAAATCATAAAATTGAAGGTTTGACAGTTATTGACAAACTAGGGACGAGTTTCTCCTACGAACAAGATAATCCTGTAACCAAGCGTCACTTTACCTTGTGTCATGAATTAGGTCACTTTATCTTGGAACACGATGGTTCTTATTTTACAGAGTCGGTGGATAATCAAGAGTCTATCTTAGAGCGAGAAGCCAATGTATTTTCAGCTATTGTTCTGATGCCTGATATTGTGCTACTATCCAAGATTTACTACTCTTGCGATTCTTTCCATAAGGTCAAAGAGGGCTTAGAAGTTTCAAAGCAGGCACTTTATTTTCGACTGATTGACTTGTTGAGAGTTTACCAAGTGGATACTGAATCAGTTATCAAACAGGCAGTAGATGAATACCTAGACGGTCAAAATGCCTCCCTTCACCATTACTTTCATCAACTGAAAGAAATATTGATTGAAGAGTTCAATCAATATCAACCCTCGCTTATAGCACAGCTAATAAAGAGATTGAAACAAAGCAATTTTGTGACGAGTCAAGAACTACCAGAGTTGCTTGACCAGAAAAGATGGGACGAGATTAGAGCGGTAAAGAATTTAAGGTGTGGCTTGTTTACAATAAAGGAAAATCTTTAGCCTACGTGTGGGATAGCAACAAACTATCAGAGGCAGAAGCTAGGAGAAAGGCAAATTTAGAATTATTAGTCATGTGAGGTGAATCATGTATCAACCAGAAAAATTAAAAGCTCGGAGGAAAGAGCTAAAACTAACACAAAAAGATATTGCAGATAAGCTAGGAATTAGCTATCAAGCCTATTCTGCTTGGGAACGTGGAGTCAAAGAACCTTCTACTGAGAAAGTGGCATTATTAGAGAAACTTTTGAAAGTTCCAAAAGGCTATTTCACTGAGATAGAGATTGTCAGACTTTATAATGTCCTCTCACCAAATGGAAAAGAACAAGTTGTGTCTTATGCTCGTGACTTAGTCGAAGAAGAGCAAAATAAGAAGGTGATCTCAATTGCTGAACCACGCTATGAATATCGGGTCTATGAAGAAATGTCTGCTGGTCTTGGTGCCACTATCTATGGAGAAAAAGAATACGATACGGTCTACTATAACGAAGAGTTAGGGCATGATTTCGCCTCTTGGGTATCGGGGGATTCTATGGAGCCTAAATATCCAAATGGTTCCGTTGCCCTCATTCGTGAGACGGGCTTTGATTATAATGGGGCAGTTTATGCAGTTGTTTGGAATGAGCAGACCTATATCAAGCGAGTCTACTTGGAAGAAGATGGCTTACGCCTAGTTTCCATCAATAAGAAATATAAAGACAAATTTGCTCCTTATGACGATGATCCTCGGATTGTTGGAAAAATTGTCGGAAACTTTATACCTTTGGAGGACTAGACTATGGGAATCATTGACTATTCAAAAGAGCCTGTCAGTGATATTGCCTTTATTGATATGAAGTCTTTCTATGCTAGTGTTGAATGTGTGGAGCGAGGACTTCATCCTCTTAAAACCTCCCTCTGTGTGATGAGTCGAGCGGATAATTCTGCTGGATTGATATTGGCATCATCACCTATGTTTAAGAAAGTATTTGGGAAAAAGAATGTTGGTCGGGCTTATGATTTACCCTTTGATGTCAAAACCAGAAAATTTTCTTACTATAACGCAAAAAAGCAGGGACTTCCAACGGATCCAGACTTTGTACGCTATATTGAGGAATGGGCGAAGACCACCTTTATCGTTCCACCTCGAATGGACAAGTACATTGAGGTTAATATGGAAATACAACGAGTTTTTCAAAACTACGGTAGCCCCAGTGAAATATACCCTTATTCGATTGATGAGGGCTTTATTGACCTAACAACTTCTCTTAACTACTTTATTAGTAATCAGACCATATCCCGAAAAGATAAGTTGGATATGATCTCTGCTAAGATTCAAAAAGATATTTGGCGAAAGACAGGTATTTACTCAACTGTTGGTATGTCAAATAGTAATCCCTTGCTTGCTAAGCTAGCCTTGGACAACGAAGCTAAGAAAATGCCCACCATGCGTGCTAATTGGTCTTATGAAGATGTAGAAAGTAAGGTTTGGGCAATTCGTAACATGACAGATTTTTGGGGAATTGGTCATCGTATGGAAAAGAGATTAAATGATTTGGGAATCTTTTCTATTAAGGAACTTGCTAATAGTAATCCCGATTTACTAAAAAAGTCTTTAGGAGTAGTAGGGCTACGTCTCTGGTTTTACGCAAATGGAGTAGATGAAAGTAATGTTAATAATCCATATAAACCAAAGAGCACAGGATTAGGTAACTCTCAAGTCTTACCAAGGGATTATATCAAGCAACGGGATATCGAGATTGTCCTTCGAGAGATGGCAGAGCAGGTTGCTATTCGTCTTAGACGAGCGGGTAAGAAACAACTGTTGTCTCTATTCATGTAGGCTATTCCAAACAGGAAAATAAAAAATCAATCAACACACAAAAAAAGATCGAACCAACTAATCATACGGACACGCTAACTAATGTGGTTTTACAGTTATTTCATCAGAAATACAGTTCAGGTGCCGTAAGGAACGTTGCCGTCAACTATTCAGGTCTAGTGGATGAATCGTTTGGACTAGTTTCTTTATTTGATGATGTTGAAAAAATAGAAAAAGAAGAAAGGCTCCAATCAGTGATTGACAGCATCCGAGATCAGTTTGGGTTCACTTCACTTTTAAAAGCCAATGCCCTTGAATCAGCATCAAGAAGCATTGTTAGAAGTAAACTAATCGGAGGTCATTCTGCTGGTGGACTAGATGGTTTAAAATGATTGATCGTTCCTATTTGCCCTATCAGTCTGCCCGAGAATATCAAGACTCAGGTATGCAAAAGTGGATGGGCTTCTTTTTATCTGAACATACCACATCACTAGGAGAAGAGAAATATCGTGTCGATCTAACTAGTGACTTGAACAGAACAGAAAAATTATTGTTACTTTCTCAGCTTTATGTTGGGAATTTAAAGGGTCGCTTTATAGTCAAACAAAAAACTCAAAAAGTAATTCTGATTGGCGAAGTTAGAGAAATTTCAGCAAAAGAAGTATCCCTCAAGACTTATGAAGGATATCGATTGATTCAAGTGGAGGACTTCTTGAACATCCAGTTATTAGAAGAGGTTAGCTATGAGTAGAAAAGAACTCTATGAAAATAAATTGCAGATGGACTATTTCTCAGACAACTATATTCGATTTGAAGAAGACTTTCAAAAATATTCAGCGATGAATGTACCTTTGACCTTCTTAATTGATGACATCCTAAGAACAATGGCGATGAATCAGAAAAACTACTTCAAGTTAAATAAAGAGAACGCCAAGGATGGCAGGGATCATTATTTTTACTTTGACGTAGATTCTAAGCTAGAGTGTAGAAATTTCAATTATAGACAACATAAGACAGTTTCCAATTAAAAAAAGCTAGCCCTAAATTCTGTAATAGTGTACTGACCCCGAAAGTTAGAAAAAATCAATTTTTTTGGGAATTCAATTTATAAACAGGGGCTAGCTTTTTTTAAAAATTTTATATTAAATACGGATGCTTTTTTTGAAGTTATTTAAAAAAATTTTTATCTACAAAGTTTGTCTGGAAATAACTTTTTCTAAATTGTTAATAATAATATCGCCATCTAAAAACAATATTATTATAAATGAATTTCTTTAATTCAGAGTAGTTATCAAGATATAAATATGATTGAGGAGCAGTAAAATTAGTTACTCCATTTCTTAATTCATTAAGTGTAATAGGCTGTATTTTTTTGAATTGCTTTTTATAGTTCCTGCATAATGGTATTTATCTATATAATTATTTATCCTTTTTATCTGTTTTTTTATCAAACTTTCCAATTAAATCATCTAAATGATAGACATCATCAAAATAAATAATTCCACAAATAGCTTTAACAGGAGAACTGACATATATAAAAGCGCATTTACAATTTTTTGGAAAAACTCTCCTATATTCTAGAAGTTTTTCTCCAGATAAAATTCGTTCAAAAACTTGTGGCCAAAAACTCATTAATGGAATGTTGTTATTGGGAATTATCATATGGGTAAAGTTAATTGCTCACTTTCTTTGAATTGATTATTGAACTCTTTTAATAAATTACTTTGATAAAACTCTGGAAACTCCTCATCTGAAGTTTGTTTGTATCTGGAGTATTTGAAATTTGGATATTCAATTTCTTTTATACCGTTCATATCATTTAAAATGGTCTTACCAATAGCTTCTCCGAGCTTTATTGGAACAGCGTTTCCAATTTGTTTATAAATTTCCCCGAGTTTGCCTCTAAATTTCCAGTTGTCAGGAAAACCTTGTATTCTAGCATATTCTTCGATTGATAATGGTCTTAACTCTGTAGGATGGATTAAATCAGTTGCTGGCATGGTTGGAACAGTAACAAGAGTGGGACTAGGCTCACTAAATGATAGGCGACGGAAAAAGCCAGTTTTTCCCCCTCCCATATAGTACTTTTTCCCCATAGCAATTTTTTGATCTTCTTCTGATAATGATTTCCAATTTCCGCCTTCAGGAATTTTTTTGTACCACTCTCTTCGATTTGGAGGAATTTCAGAATATCTCATTGGCTTATCTTGTATGTCAGAAATCACATCACCAAGTGTAACCCATTTTTTAAGACCATATTCACCATTTTCGGAATGAGTTGGAGTCAAATAAGGTACCTTCTTATCACCTAACTTAGCAATTATTACAAATCTTTCTCTTTTTTGTGGAGCACCAAAGTTGGCAGCGTTATATAATTCAAAAGATACAGAGTATCCAAAAGATTCTAATTTTTCTTTAGCAAAATGCAGTACTCCTCCTTTAATAGCTAATCCTTTGGTATCTTCAAGAATAGCCTTGGTAGTCTGAAGGCCTCTAACGTTTTCAATTACAGCATAAGTTGGTTTTAATTCACCGATTATGTCTAAATATCGTATAAACACATCTCCTCTAGCATCTTCAAAACCTTTCCTATTTCCTGCTGTCGAAAACGCCTGACAGGGTGGCCCGCCAAAGATTATATCTATAGGTGTATTTTCGTTAATATTAGCATATTTGTATATTTTTTCCTTGGAACATTGCCAAATATCACCAATTAAACCTATTTCGTTATTATTTTCAACAATAGTAGCACGAGCTTCCTTGTTGATTTCACAAGCAAGAAGTGGCTTGATTCCAGCATTTTCCATACCGATGTCTAATCCCATACCACCACTAAAAAATGAAAGTGCTACAATTTTGGGGATTTTATTAGATTTTCTTATTCTATCTTTAGGATTAATTATAATATCACTATTCTTTAGAAAATCTTCTAGGTCAATTTCTGTAGTATAGAAACTATTTTCAATTTTTTCAGATTTTATTTTCTGTTCCCTAAGTAATTTTCTTGCATATTGCGGAGATATATCAAGCCTTTCAGATATTGTATCAGCATCTATAAGATTTCTTTTGTCCAAACAGAACCTCCTCGAAACAATTTTTAGACCCAACTATTTTACCATAAAAAACTTAAAAGGTCCAGAGTTTTGCTATAATAGTCTAAAAAAGAGGTACGAAGCCAATGGTCGCAAGAAGCATAAGTTTAATGAATATAGTTGATGAGTATAATATCAGCGATGAAACGATTTTAAATATATTTTATGATGTCTTAAATAACCAAAATATTTCCATTTATAATGATAAATTAGAACAACTTTTTATATTTGCTATGGAAAGAAAAGAGTTGTTCACTAATATAAGAGTTACTGTAGATAAACCGAGTAATGACATTGCTTATGAATATATTGAAAAGTTAGTTTCTGCATATATTAAAGATAGACAAAACGATAAATTATCAAATCCATTAAAGAATTATGGTGAGAAAGATGAAGCTTTGATTTCAAGAGTTCGTGCCTCAACCGGTGCAAGTGAAGATATTGTTCAACTTTTTATTGATGGACATTATCTTTTTATGAGTGCTGAAAACATGAATGGTGCAATACTCGAACAATATTTAGCTGATGTATTGGAGCCATGTGGTTGGTTGTGGTGTGCAGGATCTATATATAGAGCGATTGATTTTTGCTACTTTGGCCAGAATGAAATTGTTTTGTTACAAGTCAAAAATAAGTACAATACAGAAAATAGTTCGAGTTCAGCAATTCGGAGTGGAACCAAAATAATAAAATGGAACCGTCTTAATAGACCTAGACAGGAAACTGGTTTAGATAGACCACTGCCAAACTGGGAATCGTTACAACAAATAGTAAATATACCTCATATAAACCACCTTCTAACAGAAGAGAGCTATTTAGAATATATTGAAAGATATTCAACTGATGAACTAGACACACTTCTCTAGTAAACAGAACAATATATAAATTAGATTTTCTGTATAACCTTTAGGATGTAGTTCAAAATCAGAAATTTTCTTATGTATTAATTCGTATTGGATACTAACTTCACTTTTGATGAAGTTAAAAACAAATATAATACTGAAAATAGTTCAAGTTCTGCAATCAGTATTGGGACACAAGTACAAAAATGGAATAGACTTAGCAGACAAAAAGCTAAAAAAAGGGTAAATATAACCCTGTACCAAATTAGGAGACTTTCCAAAAGATTGTTAATTTACCCATTATAGATAAAGATTTAACTAAAGAATCTTATTTACAATTATATTTTAAAAAAATTCTACAAAAAGTTTAGAAATACTGGAGGATTAAGATTTATGTTTGGTATTGTTAGAGAAGTAAATTGTAATGAATTTGCAATTGTTGAAACCAGAAATGATTATATTGGTGATATTCGAGTTTACAATATTCCAGAAACACTTTGATATAGATCAAACTATAGAGTTTGATTTAATGACTGATACGAATAATGATTATTATGGTGTATTTGTTAGAATTCCTGAACGTAATAATATTAACTTAAATACAGAGGATAGGGATTTATGGTATGCATTGGGAAATGAAAAAGAACTTGAGTTTATAAATAATATTGTTCCTCAATTAGGTTTAAATATTATTATAAATCCTGAAAAGCAAAATGATCCAACAGTGATTGATCTATATGATCAACAAAATCAAATATATTGTGATCTAAAAGTTCAAAACACCCCTTTCTTTACTGCTGGTAGATATATGTATCAAAATGATACGGCTTACGATCCAACGTATACTGTCACGTTTAATAGAATGGATTATGAACGATATAGTAGGTATTATCCTGATTGTGATATATATTTTTGGGTACACTGGACAAATACTAGATATCATAATTATCAGGTTAATCCACTGACTGGAGTTTGGAGAGCCTCTTTCCGTGATATGGCGGAAGCAATTGAACATAATTCTGTAGTGCTTCACAATTATCAGTTTAGAAGAAATGATGATCACAATGCTAGAAATAGTTATCTATTTAGTCTCTTAGACACTACTATTTTTGAAAGATTAATGTAAAGAATTATTTTTAATTTTAAACAGTTTAATCGATATAGATGGTTCTATTATTTAGAATACTTCATCCCTGTCCAACCATGGATAGGGTTTTTCATTGTTAACGATACGTTTCAAACAATCTACACTAGATTGGAGATGAAATAGATCGTGATTACATATTTTGTTTTCAGGGGTGTTCTGAATTTTATCACAATGGCGTTTAATATGCCAAATGGCTTTTTTGATATTTTCTTTTTTTAAATTATTCATACGTTCATTGTACAACAATACACAATCTAATTCTCTTGATTAATTTATTTGGTAAGAAATATAAATCATTTAGTTAAAAAAATATCTATAATTAATTTTTGCTGGAAATCTATTTTTGTACTAAAAAAACACCTATTTAGTAAATAGATGTTTAGAAATTATTGAATGATTGTTTATTATCTAATATAGCTCATCTTTTGTTGGTTCTATATTATCTATATAAAATCTTTCCACTTGTGAAGTTAAGTATCCTCTTGAATGATCGGATGCCTTCATAAATAGCTCATTAAAAGAATTTAGCGATAAGAGATCATTCAAAGTTACATTGAACTCTCTTGTTTTACAAAGATTAAAGAATTCTTTTTCCAAATACACTAATTTCTTCAATCTTTTGGTTATCGAAAACATTTTTTTCTGAAGTAGTATTTCAAGATTTTTTTAATAAAGTCATACAGATTTTTCGTATTGTTCATCTAAGTTAGTCATAGAAAATCCTTTCTATTCGTATCCATATTTTTTTAATGCTTTTATTGTAAGCGTCGCTATCTTTTAAATAGTAATCATGTTTTGTTCCACTAATATCAACAGTAAATACTCCATCTTTAAATGTATAGCTTTCGGTTCGATTTACAATTTGTGAGCCACTCAATTCAATTTTTTTATTCTTTTGATCAACGTCAAAGTTATCTGCTTCACCACTATCAATTGTTCCCTTATTTCCAGAAATTGTAAATACTCGTTCATTTCGATTTTCGTTTATCCAATAATATTCTCCATCTAAAGTTTGGTTATTTTGACTGGAGCATGAAATAAGGATAATAGCTAGGAACGACACAAATAGCACACTAATAATTTTTTTCATAGATAAACCTCCTTTTTCAATATAGTATACCAAAATATCATTACAGAATTGATACAATAAATGTCGGTTATAATAGAAAATTCTACAAATGTCTATTATAACGGCAATTGCTTTTTCTGAATGGAGTGTACTTTTTAATGAATATGATAAAATAGATGTCAAGATATCTATTAGAATTTAAAATTCTAAAATGTAATTAGCGAGATGGGAGATATATGGAAACTAATAGAGATAACGAGGAAGAAAAGAAAAGTTGCGAAAGAACTAACCTTGTATTTATTGGACACCCAATTCGTCAGAAACAAGAATTCATAATTGATGATGAAAAATACATGATTAGTTTTGATGGATTTAAAGATGAAAAAAATATAATGAAGATCCTTTTATTTGGAACAATAATTTTTTTATACTCCTTTTGTCATGCCAATCATGCATTATCGACAGAAATTCGTCAATTGATTAATAAAGAGGAAGAAGACAAAGAAGAAGTATATTTCGTGTTTGTAGCTGAAATATCGGAAGATTTTGATATATTTGAAATAGATACTATTATAAAAGCTGAAGAATTTTATAAGTGGCCGGATAAAAATGAACGTTTCGAAGGGAATCTATGTAGTCAAATTTTTAACGATAAAGTAGTAAAATATCATCTTCCTGATTTACCAGGTGACGGAAGAATTTCTGAACATGATAATAAGAATTTATATACTTGTGTCGGGAACAAAGAAAGCTCCTTTTTACCCATGGAAAAAGATAAAGATATTTTTATTCCTTTCCAATTTGACAATGATGACTCTAAGGATCTTCTAGATTTAATAAAAAAAGTAAAGATAGTAATTATAATTATGTTGTTAGTAAATTTTCTCCAAGATTATCCAATAATAAAACTAAAAAAAGAAAATTTTTGAACGTATATCAAAAATAGTAATTGATTTAATTAAAGAGGAGCATAAAAATAGAAATAAATTAATAGACGATAAGAGATTTCTTAAAGCTGAGCAAATTTGTGATTTAGACTCTGATTACAGAGATAAACGATCTGACTCGGTCAAAAAAGCGAGATAGTTAATCCTATTTTTTATTGGAGTAAGTATTTAATGTTTTAGTATGCTAGAGTTCTTCTGCATAAGATTGAATCTAGTGTCTTACTGGGGCAGATATTTTTTCGTAATCTGGCGAAGTAGTAGTTGAACTTCGTTTTCAATAATTTCTGCATCATGGATCCATTGCTTGATAAGAGTGCTATAATAACTTTTTGGTGCATCCTCCTTTAACAGATCCATTTTCTCAAAGTATTCATGTAATAAGTCAGCATCAATGTAGTTTCTGCTATTAAATGATACTATGCCCAAGCAATCATCTGGATAGTTCAAGTCAAAATAGATTGGACTTTTATTACTTTTCAATTGTCCATAAGGAAGGAAGCTAGATAACTCATCCTTAATCTTATCAACTAATCTATTGTTTTCTATACTTGGTTTTAAATTTAGACTATCTAAAGTTACATCAAATTTTTTAAAGTTTAAAGCTTGGTTTAAAGCTTCTGTAAATTCTACTAGCCAAGCTACTGGTAAGCCGTATTCAAAATCGTTCATTTTTTCCTCCTTTGATAAATAAAGTCACACCACAAGTGTTTATAAAGTAAAATATGCTATGTACTATAATGGACAATCCCCTTCTTTCAGGAAAAGACTTATTTTTCGGAAAGCTTATAGTATATTCTTTACACTTTGCTACTATATTCCATTTTAAGGCAGAATAGTATCTTTCTGGATAGTTGACTCAGTTTTCTTCCATTATATACTATTATTGAAGGAAAGCCATTGATAAATTATAATTGTAAATTAAATATTTAAAGTAATTCCCCTATTTCGCTTAAACTTATTCAAATTTTTATGAAATTAATCAGTAAATATCGTTTGGAAAAGACTTGGTATTACGCTATTTTTAGTCCAACTGAAACTCATACTTTCCAAAACCAGGCTTGAAAAAAAGCTCGTAAAGCATCACAATTTAGTAAACGTTAAAACTTATTTAAACTTATTGAAAGCATTTCGTATCAAAAAAATACGGGATGCTTTTTTTCTGTTCACCCCAAATTTTTTTGTAACTAGGTGATACTTGAAATTAATACAAATTTGGTTGTTTTTTTGATAAATCTAAGCAACACTAAATGATGAAGTGAAAGGGGATGAATCTTTGATAGTATTCATTTATTGTGAAATATGATATATTTATTAATTAGATGGATGAATACTTCTAGAGTTAAATATAGCATAATAGGGACAGACTTTTTGGTTTATTTTTTTGTTTGTAGTCGGATTATGAAAGAATATCCAATATTATGCGATAAGATAGAATGTTACAAAAAAAGAAAGGGGATGCAATCCGATGAAGAAAGACAGATTAATTGTATTGACAGATGCTGTTCTAGCAATTATTATGACCATCTTGATTTTTAGAGTTAGAAAAACCAACAACACCAAGTCTTGAAGCTTTTTTTGGGATTTACGGCAAAATTTCTTTGCTTGTTTTTCTTTCCTTTTTCTGGTTGGGATCGTTATGGATGGCACTAAACACATTATGGGAAAAAGGTTGAGAAAAATTTCCTCAGAAATTATTTGGTGGAATTTGTTTCTACTCTTGGAGCGGCAGGAGTTCTCTTTGGAGAATTTCATGCCATCCAAGATACCAGTCTGAATGATGTGGTGGACCGGATCTATATAAATGTCAAGGATTTACCGTTTCAGTCCTTGGGAGCTTTTAGCTAATATCCTGTCTGATGTTAAGAAGGGACTGATTCAAGACAGTCATATCTGGTCTTTCTTCCAGTCATTTTTTTCAAACAATATCAGTTGATAATCAGCTTAAATCAGATCTATCAGTTTGTCTATCTTTCTCTGATGGAGATCATGTCCTATCTTCACTTTGATTATTGGAAAAAACGGCTCGGTCAGGAGCTAGTATGAATAAGGAGAACAAATGAGACGTTTAAAAATGTTATGGCATATTATACAGGTTACGGGTTTTACTCGGTTTGCTCTGAGTTTTGTGACCTTTGTTTTTTTGGGTCAGGAGGCGTGCTTTTTCCTAGTTGAACCTCGCTATCACAAATTACGGAGACGGTCTTTGGTATGCTTTTGTGACTTCGACGACTGTCGGCTACGGGGATCTCCTAGCTGTGACCTTGATTGGAAGGATTACCAGTGTCTTCTTGACGATTTATGGGCTCATATTTTTTGGCTGTTTATCAGCTGTTATTATTAATTATTATACCGATTTAAATAAGGAAAGAGGAGAGGACAAATGACTGCCAATTATTCAACACGGGAATACCGTGAGAAATTATACGATGACCTTCATGTTCGATTGAGAGATACAGCGATTTTGATGTGTGCAATTTTTATTGCCTCTATCGGTCTAAATATGAATTCAACAGCTGTTATTATTGGAGCCATGTTAATTTCACCTCTCATGACACCGATTGTTGGACTGGGATTCGGTTTAGCTATTTTTGATACGCGTTTAATCAAGCAATCTCTAGAGGTTTTATTGACTCAAGTGTTGGTCAGTTTGCTTTGTCTCGACTCTGTATTTCTGGATTTCTCCCTTGTCTTATGCAAGTAGCGAGTTGATCGCACGAACCTCTCCAACCATTTGGGATGTTCTCATTGCTATTGCTGGTGGGATTGCTGGTGTGATCGGTTCAAGGAAAAAAAAGAAGCAAACAATATCGTGCCAGGAGTAGCCATTGCTACAGCTTTGATGCCGCCTATCTGTACTGCTGGCTATGGTTTAGCTAATGGGAATGTACGATTTTTTTATTGGGGGCTCTCTATCTTTTCTTGATCAACTGTGTCTTTATCATGCTAGCCAACATTGTTGGAACAAGAATTTTGATGAGAAAAATCTCCTTTAACTTCATTTAAAGAGCTGAGCATTAAAATGAGAATTGGCTTGATTTCTTTGATTGTATTGTTGATTCTTCCAGCTAGCTATTCGGCAGTTACTCTGACAATAGAACAAGCGCGCAAAAGAAGGGATCAAACAGTTTGTAGGAAAAGAGTTCGCCAATTATACGGTTATTAATCAAGTCTACAAGTCAAGTAACAATGAATTGGTCTTGACGGTTGTTGGAGATCCGATTTCAGAAGAAGAATTAGAAACACTCCACCAAAAAAACAAGCCTCTTACGGTATTCAATCTGTTCAATTGAAAGTGAATCAAGTTCAGAACTCGCCAACATTAGATAGTGAAGCGACCAAGGAATTTTTATGAAAAACATTGACAAGTATATTGATCAAAAAAACTCTCTGAAAAAGATTCACAAAACGATCTCGTAAAAAGAAAAATGAAGCAGACAAGGATTGAGGACAATGAACTGAATCGGTTTTTTACGCCGTGTTTTTCTTGTATCTTCCTCTTTCTTACTTATAGCAGGTTGTTTTTGCTTGAATAAGAAATAAATTAGAAGTTCTATCATCTAAGAAAAATGATGAAAAAAATCATTTAACTAATGGTGTGAACGTTTAGTGTTTATCAGCTCCATTCTCTGTAATTTTGGGGGTAAAATCCACACCATTTAGATAAAATTAGTTGAATTTGATTGGAAAAACGCTTTTATAAAAGCGGAGAAAAGTCTTGATATTACGCTGTTTTTAGTCCAACTGAAATTCATACTTTCCAAACCAGGCTTGAAAAAGGCTCGTAAAGCTAGCCAGTTCTCTAAACGTTAATTCGTTGCTGGACAGCAGAATACAAACGAAAACACTTTGCATCTTGCAAGGTGTTTTTTTCTATGAGAACTGGCGGTGCGCAATTAGGATAGCTCTAGCGACTTTAGTCGCATAGAGATATGCTATGCACAGTTGCCTCAAGAAAACAATGCTTCTTGGTCCACCCTGTTAGACAAGCTTCAAAACCAAGGAATCCAACAGATTTCTCTTGTAGTTACAGATGGCTTTAAGGGGCTTGAGCAGATTATCAGTCAGGCTCACCCATTAGCTAAACAACAATGTTGCTTAATTCATATTAGTCGAAATCTAGCTAGTAAAGTGAAACGAGCAGATAGAGCGGTTATTCTGGGGCAATTTATAATGATTTATCGTGCTGAAAATTTAGAAATGGCAGTACAAGCTTTTAGAGGACTTTTCTCGCCGAATGGAAACCAAAGTATAGGAAAGTCATGGAAAGTCTGGAGAAGACGGATAATCTTTTAACTTTTTATCAGTTTCCCTACCAGATTTGGCACAGCATGTATTCGACAAACCTCATTGAGTCTCTTAACAAAGAAATCAAACATCAAACGAAAAAGAAGGTTCTTTTTCCTAATGAGGAGGCTCTGGAACGTTACTTAGTTACGTTGTTTGAAGATTATAATTTCAAGCAAAGTCAACGAATCCATAAAGGGTTTGGTCAATGTTCTGATACACTTGAAAGCTTATTTAATTAACACTCCGTAACTCTACTTAAGTGTTTACACATAATTATTTACAGTATCAAAAAATAAAGTATATTGTTTTCATCATAATATAATTAAATATCAGTATAGAGAATTTTATCTATATATCAGATATCAGCAATTGCTTTTGCTGTCATTTTTCGCTACAATAGTTACAAGGAGGAAATAAACATGTTAAAAGAAGTATTAAACGTCGCAAAAGTTGCGAAAAAATCATCTCTCTTCTTAGGAGGGGTAGCATTTGGGACGCTTGGCTTGAAAGTCTTAGCAAGTAAAGAAGCTAAGAAAGGCTATTCTAAGGCCTTGGCTAAAGCTTACAAATTGAAAGATGGACTGGATGCATCTGTTTCTGTTGTAAAACAACACGGTGATGATGTTTTACAAGACGCTAAATATTTATACGAACAGGAAAAGAAAGAAGAACAATTAGATAGCCTGACAGGTGAATAATATGTCTTTTAAAGTGCTACACAGAGGATATCAACATATCCGATTATCGTCCTCGTTTTCACTGACCTTGGATATTCAAGATTATCTTCGTTCCTTGGCTAAAGATGAAAAAGGGATCGACTCTATTCAGTTTTATATGGATCAGCAGCACTTTACTCTACGTATGAAAGAAGGCTTTCTGTATTAGAAAAATGCAGAGGCCTTTTTTTAAAAAATTGACAAGGGAAAGTTTCGACTTGATGACTCTTCCCATTCGTAGAGAAGAGAGTGCTTATTCAATTGTATCGGGTGCAGCGATTAAGCGTTTGCTGTTTCGAAGTTTTGTACCCTACCCTATTCGTTATATTTGGACTTGTTATCAGGCTTTGGGTTATGTCAAAGAAGCCTATCAAACTTTAGCGCGCAAGGAACTAACCATGGAGGTCTTGGACTGTTCGGCCATTTTTGTTGTCCTTGTTTATGAACCAATCCAAGACAGCTAGCAACATCATGTTTATGCTTGATTTGGGTAATCATCTGGATCAGTGGTCTTTAAAAAAAACAGCAACAGATTTGGAACAAAGCCTTCTTGCTAAAGAAAGTGATGTTTTCTTAGTGCGGGGAGACATGGTCATCAGCATCAAGAGTTCTGATGTTCAAGTAGGTGATGTATTAGTTGTCTCCCAAGGTAATGAAATCTTGTTTGACGGCCAAGTGGTTTCAGGATTAGGCATGGTCAATGAGAGTTCCTTGACTGGAGAGAGCTTCCTGTTGAAAAAGAAAGAGGGAGATTCTGTATGTGCGAATACTGTTTTTGGAAACAGGAGAGTTAAGAATTCGTGTGACTGATAATCAGATAAACAGTCGTATTTTGCAACTCATCAATCTGATGAAAAAATCTGAAGAGAGTAAGAAGACAAAACAACGTCATTTTATTAGGATGGCAGACAAGGTTGTAAAATATAACTTCTTAGGTGCTGGTTTGACTTATCTGTTAACAGGTTCGTTTTCAAAAGCCATTTCCTTTTTATTGGTGGATTTTTCATGTGCTCTAAAAATATCCACACCTGTAGCCTACCTTACGGCCATAAAGGAAGGTCTAAATCGAGAAATGGTTATTAAAGATGGTGATGTATTAGAAAAATATCTGGAAGTGGATACTTTCTTGTTTGATAAAACGGGTACCATCACGACGAGTTATCCTTTGGTTGAAAAGGTTCTTCCTTTCGGAGATTATACTGAGAAAGATATTTTAAGAATAAGTGCATGTTTGGAGGAACATATCTATCATCCTATTGCCAATGCAATTGTTAAACAAGCTGAAATTGAAGGCATTGAACACGAAGAAATGCATGGCAAGCTTCAGTATGTTGCAAGCAAAGGGATTAAATCGCAAATTGATGGTCAATCGGTTGTCATTGGAAATTATGTACTAATGCAAGACGAACAGGTAAGAATTAGTTCTGAGCAGCTGGCCTTGATTGAGCAATATAAGACTCATTACAATTTATTGTTTTTGGCTTATAAGAAAGAATTAATTGGGATGTTTTGTATCCACACTCCCTTGAGAAGCGAGGCGAAAGTTGCATTGAAAAAGCTAAAGCGCCAAGGGAAAAAACTGATTCTGGCAACTGGTGATACGTTGGCTAGAACAGAAGAGTTGGTTAAAGATCTGCCATTTGACAACGTTTATACTGATTTAAAACCAGATGGTAAGTTTCAGTTGGTTCAGGAATTACAGAAAGCTGGCCGAACTATTTTTGATGGTTGGAGACGGGTTAAACGACTCTGCTGCCTTGACGCTTGCAGATATTGGGGTTGTGATGAATGAAAGTGCTGATATTTCTAAGCAGATGAGTGATATTTTATTATTAGATAATCGTTTAGATTTCTTCGAGGAATTGAATTCTTTATCTGAATCGTTGCAGAAATTAATTCAAAGAAATATTCAAGAAACAGTTGTAATAAATGGAAGTTTAATTGGATTTGGGTTGTTAAATTGGTTAGCCCATCTAATCTTTCGATATTGCACAATCTGACTACTTTAAGAATCGTCCTTCGTAGTCTTTCTATTAAAAAGTAGGTAAGAGACCGAGAAGCTGAGGTTATAAAAACTAAAAGGAGTTGTCTCATTTGAGAATAACGGTTCTTTGTCAACTGTAGTGGGTTGGTGGAAAATTATACCCTGGAGAGGACCAAATTGGTTCTCTCCTTTTAAATATTGAAAAAACCATTGGCAGTGGACATACTTTAAGACTATATATTTCTGAAACTAGTTTCACAATACAAATATTGACATGCAATTATTAATTGGTGGATTTTAAGTTGACATCTACAAAGCTTAATGTTAGAATACATTCAAAAATATATTTGAATGAGGTATTTTATGATTCAAAATGTTGTTACTTCAATAATCCTGTATTCTGGGACAGCCGTAGACTTACTTATTATCCTAATGTTATTTTTTGCCAAAAGAAAAAGCAGAAAGGACATCATTAACATCTATTTAGGACAATTTCTAGGCTCTGTTAGTCTAATATTCCTAAGTTTGCTTTTTGCATTTGTCTTAAATTATATTCCTAGTAAAGAGATTTTAGGTTTACTCGGTTTGATTCCAATTTTCCTAGGCCTCAAAGTTTTGCTTTTAGGAGATTCTGATGGAGAAGCTATTGCAAAAGATGGTTTGCGAAAAGACAATAAAAACCTGATTTTTCTAGTCGCTATGATTACTTTTGCAAGTTGTGGCGCTGACAATATTGGTGTCTTTGTCCCATATTTTTACCACCTTAAATTTAGCGAATTTGATAGTGACTTTACTTACTTTTTCTAGTCATGATTTATCTCTTGGTTTTTTTCTGCCCAAAAAAATTAGCACAAGTCCCTTCTGTTGGAGAAACTTTGGAAAAAAATATAGCAGATGGTTTATTGCCGTTGTCTATTTAGGATTGGGGATGTATATCCTGATTGAAAACAACAGCTTTGACATGCTATGGGCTGTAAGTTAGGCTAGGAGAAAAAAATTATGAAAAAAAGATAGTATCTGTCAAGTGGATGTTATAAATCAACAAAAATGTTACAACCGCAACGAACTACCTTGAAAAGGAAAAAGTCCAAAAATCACTTCGCATTTTATCAAAATTTACCGATAATAAACAGATAAATATCATCTTTTATCTCCTTGCCGTCGAAGAACTCTGTGTCTGCGATATAGCCTGTTTATTAAATCTCAGTATGGCATCTGCCTCCCACCATCTTCGTAAACTAGCCAATCAAAACATCTTGGACACTAGAAGAGAGGGGAAAATTATATATTATTTTATAAAAGATGAGGAAATCAGAGATTTTTTTAATCAACTAGGATAACAACTATTTTTACTACTTTTCCATGATTATAGGGAGATTATATATGAAATTTTTTGATGAAAATTACTCATAAGAAATACCTACTCGTATCAAATGTTTAAGAAAAAAGTATAATTTAAAGCAAAGCGACCTAGGTAATGCAGGTCAAGTTAGCCAAGTTGAAAAGGGAGGAATTTGAAAGAATTTGTATCTTTTATTTTTTGTTTCATTTATGCCCTATGCTACTGGAATAGTTAGTAGCATAGGGCACAGCTCTTTTATGGACTGATCGTTATTGTTTCAACGGTAGCAAACTGGTTTTTACATAAAGTAATTGATAAACCCAATATAGATCAGAAAGAATTACTTGAAGCTACCGCACAATATAGGAAGTTATTGATACCTGACCTAATAATTAAAGGAGTGGGATTGATTCTGTCCTTAATTCTCTATCCTCCGATTATGATGTATAGTGTTTTAATTGCGGCATTTTACATCATAACTTTAAAAACACTATCCGAAAAAAGAGTGAATAACTAAAAAACGGTGACCAAAGTTAGGTGTATTATTTTAATGCTTACAGACCTAAACTATTCCCCTATTAAAACAATATTGATTCAAATTTTATGAAATGAATAAGTAGATTTCGTTCAGAAAATCCTTGATATTACGCTGTTTTTAGTCCAACTGAAATCCATACTTTCCAAACCAGGTCTTAAGAAAGCTCGTAAAGCTTCACAATTTAGTAAACGTTAATTCGTTACTGGACAGCAGAATACAAACGAAAACACTTTGCATCTTGCAAGGTGTTTTTTGTATGAGAACTGGCGGTGCGCAATTAGGATAGCTCTAGCGACTTTAGTCGCATAGAGATATGCTATGCACAGTTGCCCCAAGAAAACAAGCGAAGCGATATTTGAATGGATGGCAACCACTGCACGCAAAATGTTAATTCGAAAGAATTACTATACTTACAAAGAGCACCCTTCGGGGTGTTCTTTTTGTATAACTGAATTTGAAGCTAATAAAACCCACCCTATCTTTCACAGTCAAATGTGACTGTAGAAAATAGAGTGGGTCTAGGATGTTAAAGACTATTTGTCTTCTTTATGAAAGATATTTTTAACGCCCTTGATAGCTCCTTCGACAGCTTCTTTTGCATCTTCAGCAACTTCTTTAGCTTTTGAAGCAACTTTTTCAGCAGTGCCTTCAGCTTCTGTTTTTGTATCACCGGTTAATTTACCGAAGCCTTCTTTAACAGAACCTTTTACTTGGTTCAATTTTTCTTCTAATGACATAGCGTCACCTCCATGAAGTTAGTAGTTTTTTCTCTGAATGCAATACTGTTGATTTAAAAAAATAAAAAATATTTGTCTCAGATTAGAATGAGTATATTCTTTTTAAAATGGAAAGTCAAATTTTTGCTACGGTATTCTGAAAGCAGGATCGACGTTTGATCTGATGGCAAATAGCGAGCGACTAATAAGTCACGATATTTCGTTTTTCCAGCAAAGATTTGAAACGAAAGAAGCAAAAACTTTTCTGTCTCCAATGAAATAAATGGTATAATGGTCGTGAATGGAGACGTCGTAACGCTGTTTTTTGAAAAAGAGAAGATAAATATGAAAAGAAT